>Ga0302280_1000355_pt1 | contig 39992 bp, 47 predicted proteins | sample III_Fen_E1_1_FD_198771 | JGI IMG/M metagenome (GOLD analysis project Ga0302280, IMG submission 198771) | Peat permafrost microbial communities from Stordalen Mire near Abisko, Sweden - III_Fen_E1_1 | ecosystem: Environmental > Terrestrial > Soil > Wetlands > Permafrost | place: Sweden: Abisko... | reverse complement strand
AACCGGTATAGCCAGTAACACCCGTATACCCTGTATATCCTGTGTAACCAGTATAGCCAGTGTATCCAGTTACTCCTTGAATTCCTGTATACCCAGTGTATCCAGTATCACCTTGAATTCCTGTATATCCTGTATAACCAGTGTAGCCCGTGTATCCAGTTACTCCTTGAATTCCTGTATATCCTGTGTAACCGGTATAGCCAGTAACACCCGTATACCCTGTATATCCTGTGTAACCAGTATAGCCAGTGTATCCAGTTACTCCTTGAATTCCTGTATACCCAGTGTATCCAGTATCACCTTGAATTCCTGTATACCCAGTGTATCCAGTATCACCTTGAATTCCTGTATATCCTGTATAACCAGTGTAGCCCGTGTATCCCGTGTATCCAGTTACTCCTTGAATTCCTGTATAACCAGTGTATCCAGTATCACCTTGAATTCCTGTATACCCTGTATAACCAGTATAGCCCGTGTATCCAGTATCACCTTGAATTCCTGTATATCCTGTATACCCAGTGTATCCAGTATCACCTTGAATTCCTGTATATCCTGTATAACCAGTATAGCCCGTGCATCCAGTCACTCCTTGAATTCCTGTATATCCTGTGTAACCCGTATATCCAGTATTACCTTGAATGCCTGTATAACCAGTATATCCAGTTACTCCTTGAATCCCTGTATATCCTGTATAACCAGTTACTCCTTGAATCCCTGTGTACCCTGTATAACCAGTGTAGCCTGTATAGCCTGTGCAACCGGTACCTGAAGAAAACCCAGCAGGTCCTGTCGGACCTATATATCCAGACGATCCCGCCACTATCATATTTTGCCAACTGGCTGCCCCGATTGTATTTGACATACAAATAAATGGGGTATTGCTGAAAGAATTGATCCAGATTGAACCATTAATAAAATTAGAATAAAAATCATTATTTACCACTGGATTTAAAATTGTTGTAGCTGTTCTAAATAAATTACTCGTTTGATTATTTTCATAATCATTAAATACCAAGTTTGTGATATCTTGTAATGTGTTCCACGCATCGTTGCTTAAAGGTGATAAAAACGTTACCTCTAAGTTAGATGTATACACAACCGATTGCAATCCATATGCTGCTAAGACTGGATCAATATTTATTCTAGTAATAATTATATTAATTTTTGTAGTTATGTTTGATGGGTCCAAAATAAGTAATTCATAGACTGTGGACATATTGTATATTTATTTATTCATTTAGAAAAAAATATTATTATTATTATTATTATTACAATAAACTTATTCAGCTAGCTTTATTTGGTTAATAAATAAAACTAAATAAATTAATATTATTACTTAAACATTTTATAGTATTTATAAAAATGTCTATAGAACAAAAAAATTATGAATTGATTCCTCTAAATGATGGTAAAAAAGGTTATACCAAAGTTTCAATAGAAGATTACCCACTTTTATCTAAAATTAAATGACATAAAGAAAAAACTGATTATGTATCTGGTTATGTAGATGGTATAAAAACTTTAATGCATAGATATATCATGGGTATGAAAAAAGGAGAAAAACAAATATTTATCGATCATATTAATACACATGACAAAAATAATAAGCAAGATAATAGAAGAGAAAATCTTAGAAAAGCAACTCCGCTAAATAACGCTTCTAATAGAATAAAAAAAGAAGGCACTACATCACAATATATAGGAGTATATAAAAAAAAAGCTAAAAATAAATATCAAGCGTCTATAATTATAAATTATAAATTTATATTTTTAGGTTATTTTGATAATGAAATAGACGCTGCTGAAAAGAGAGATCTTTATGTAGTTCAAAATAAATTAGATTACCATGTCTTAAATTTTCCTTTAAAAAAAGAAGAATATTTAAAAAAAGATAAAATAGAAACTAAACTTAAAAAAACAAACAGTAATTATATAGGTATTTTTAAAACTAGATATAATAAATTTGGATCAAATATTAATATCGGTGATAAAAAAATATGGTTGGGAAGTTTTGAAACTGCTTTAGAAGCTGCTGTAGCATATGATAAATATATTGTTATAAATAATATTCCTCATAAAACATTAAATTTTCCAAAAGATTACGATTATGATCCAGATAGTACTGTTAAAATGTTTTTTAAAGATTTAGGTAATAATATATACGATATTAATGGTATTTTAATTTCTAAAGAAAGTTATGACAAAATTAAAAATTATCATGTTTATATTAATACTATTCTTGGATATGCTTATATAATATATAAAGGTATACATCAAGGATTAAGTAGATTTTTAATGGGTGTTACAGATCCTTCTATATTTGTTGATCATATAAACAGCAATCCTATTGATAATACTTTACCTAATTTAAGATTATCAAATCCTTTATTAAATTCACAAAACGTTTCGAAAAGAAAAAATACTAGCTCTGAATATCATGGTGTTTCCAAAAATAGAAATTCATTTATATCTTCTATACAAAAAGATCATAAAGTTATTTTTAATTTTTCTAATATTGATGAAATATTATGCGCAAGAGCTCGTGATTTATTTCTTATTAAATATCTACCATATTCTCATTATAAAAAAATTTTCATGACTGGGATGAAACAGACGTTTTTAAAGAGTGGGATGATAAGCTAAAATCCCAATTTGAAAAATATAAAGGTAAAACTTTTTAATTGATTTTTATAAAACAATTATATAAAAATTCAACAACATCACAACATGTCCAACGTTACAGAACTTGATAAATTTAAATATGCTAAAGTGATCGGCATAAGAAGCACACAATTAAGCAACGGCGCTATATCAACCATTGATATTTCAAAAATTAAAAACAATCATTGCGCAATAGAAATTGCCAAAGAAGAATTCCGACAAGGTAAAATTCCTTTAATAATAGAGTTTGAACTTCCATCAAAAGAAAAAAAATCAATCTCCTTATATAAATTATAACAAAAATTGAAATAATATATAGAAATCTTTTTTATTATACAATCAATTTGCCACATGTCATTATTATATATCTATGTTGATTATGAAATTATTTTTAAATTTATTAAAACAAAAATTAACAAATATAACTCAATTATACCAAAGTACTTTAAGTTTTGAATGTTTATAGATTTCTTGATTCATCTTAAATAAATTATTTGTGCCTCTTTCTATATCATAAAAATAAAATTGATTTAAATTTTATTTTTACCGTTTTATTATTAACCTACATGTCTATAATGAACCAATTATTTAACAAAATTGATATTATTCTTGCAGAATTTAATTATCAATATGCCATTGCTATCACTAAAGAATATCCTTCTGTAAAAAAAGAAAAACTTAAAGAAATTTATGACACTCTTATGTCACGTAAAGATATCTTTTCACAACAAGTTAATGAAGCAGATAGCGATGAAGAAAAGGAGGTAAAAAAACCTAAAAGTAAAACTAAAAAAAAGGATGATAATACCCAAAAAGTCTTTTGTAAAATCCCTAAGAAAGATGGTACGGAATGTGGAAATAAAGTTAATGAAGGTAAGACTTGTTGCGGGATTCATAAAAAACATGAACCTGATCACATTTCAAGCACATCATCAAAACCTAAACCAAAAACTAAGCAAACACAAGATGATGATATGATTCTTAGAAATCATAAAAAACTAGGAGTATTGTGGCACCCTTCAACACGTCTTGTTTTCAAATCTGCTACAGAAAGACATGTTATTGGAAAAGTGGACGAAGATGATGTTAATGTTCTTGCGCTAACTAACGAAGATATTATCACATGTAAAAGCAAAGGTTTTGCTTATGTTCCTAAAGATAAGCAACAAAAAAAGAAAGTAAATGAGGTTAATGAAAGCGACTCAGAGAAAAATGAAAGTGATGATGAAGATAATAAACAAGCAGATAATAAACAGGATAGTGAAAGTGATGAAGAAAAGGAAATAGTAGAAAAAAGTAAAGTAAAAAAAGATAAAAAGGACAAGAAAGATAAAAAAAATAGCAACGATAAAAATAAATTAAAAAAAGATAAGAAAGAAAAAAATAGTGATAAAGATGAAAAAATAAAAGAAAAAAGTAAATTAAAAAAAGATAAAAAAGATAAGAAAGAAAAAAAGAATAGTGATGACGAAGATGAAAATAAAAAAGAAAAAAAGGATAAGAAAAATGATGACAAAAAAGTAAAAAAAGATAAAAAAAATATCGATGAGGATAATGATGAGAATAATGATGAGAATAGTGATGATGAAAAAACACAGATTGAAAAAAATAAGAAAGATTTAGAAAAATCTAAAAAAAGCGATAAAGATAAAAAGGAAATACCTTTAAAAAAAAGTAACGAAAAAAAGAAAGACATAATTAATGATAGCGAAAGTGAAAGTAGTAGTGATGACAGTGATAATGAAGAAGACAGCAAAGCTGAAAAAGACAGCAAAGCTGAAAAAGACAGCAAAGCTGAAAAAGACAGCAAAGCTGTAGAAATAAATAAATCAATCAATGATAAAAAAATTAACAAAGTATTAAATAATATTGATGAAACAGCCCTAGGTAAACAAAACAACGAAGCAAAAAAAATAAAGAAATCTGTTGATCATACACTAACTACATTGAAAGATTCTGATGTTAACACTATTCTAAAAGAAATTAATCAATTTGATAAAGAAGATGAAGAGGCAACAGTATCATTAAATATTGAAGACGAAGAAAGTATTTCATTAACACTTGGTGATAATGTGAGCGATGAAGAAGAAGGGAATAGAGATGGTGGTGATATGAGCGAAGCAGAAGATGATGAGATGCCTAATCTTGAGGAAGAAGATAATTAAACAATAAGAATTATATTTTCATAATTATAATATATGTATTTTCATAAAACAATTAATTTTGCTTTATGAAAATAATTTTTGTTTTTTGATCATTATATGTCTTATCATTGGATTTATCAAATATTATTTATGTGTTTTTTTATTTCTTTTACTTCCTGATTTTTCTAATTTTATTTGATATCGTCTTTTTTTTAGATCCTCATACCACTGGTAAGTCAAAATTTTTGCATCAAAGCGTTCATCCTTAATCTTTTGGTCTCTCATTTCAATATAACTTTGCGTTGATGTTTCACCGATCATCTTTTTATTTTTATTTACAACTGAAATTAAACTATAATCGTTATAATGTGACATGCTTGATTTATTTAATAATTGTATTAAATAAATCAATTATTATCTTTTATGAGAATTGTATTAATGAATTTCTGTTTAGTAAATTTATGTTTCTATATCAAGGAAATTTAATCATCATCAGAATAAATCATCAGAATAATAATCATCATCAGAATAATCATCAACATCATCTTGGCTTGTTGCATTCCAGAAATAATACCCTTGCTTGTTACTTGGTATAGGTATGTAAGATTTGGTAGTAACATTATATTTGGCAGGTTTGTATTCACAATAATCTGAACATGTTGACCCTATCAATTGTCCAGGATAGCCATCAATATTATATTTTTCGAAAAATACAAATAAAGGATTGTGTAAGGCATGAAAACAAGCAGGACATACACTTTCTATAATTAGCCGATTGTTATGTGGTTTGTATAAAAATTCTACATTGTATTCTACTTTTTCGTCATGTTCTGTTTTGAGTAAGTTTTTCTCATGATAAAATAATAGAATACAAATGTAGCAACAATAATATTCATGACAAGGTATTAAAGGTATATCATCATTTATAACAAAATTTGGATTATCTTTATTCAAAGCTTCTACATATGAAGACCAATCGTTTATTTTATCGATACCGTTAATTGTTTCTAGATCAGAAAATTTTTTAATTTTAATAAAATTTGTTGTTTCCATTTGGGTTTCATCTGCGTCAAACGAAGATAATTTAGACATTAATAAATTGATTTAATGTAGCTTTTCTTAAATTAAATCAATTTTTATTACTTACAAAGTTTCATTTACTTTTTGCGAATGAAGTACTACAAACTTATATAATATTTGCTTCAGGTCATTTGGTAATTCATCAAGATTAAATTCAATATTTTTTAACTCTTTTTTAGAATTTAATACCTTTAATTCCAATGGTGTTTGTGTTTGTAGATAATGTACTTTTATAAGCACATATAATAATTCAAAACCATTTGTATCACCAACTGATTGCATTTCACTAATCTTTTGCATAAATTCTTCTTTTTGTTTTATTGTTATGTCTCTCTTCTTAACATCTTTAGAAAGATTATTATAAAGGGGGAATAAGGTACTCATATTTTATATTATAAAATTATTTAGAAATTATTCAATTAAAAATAATTGAATAAATATTATTTTGTTAAATTATTTTTAATCAACATGTCTAAAACCGAATTAAACAAAACAGAATATAATGCTCTTTTAAAAGCATTTAAAAGTAAAGATGAACCAACTATTAAATTATTAGTAGAAAATGATTCTGCTTATGATAATACGTTATCATTTTCTACTAATAAATTAATCATAGCTTATAAAATGGTTACACTTTTTCAAAAAGAACAAATAAAAATCTTAAACGATAAGATAAAAGAATTGACACTAATAAAAGGTGTTATGTCTGAACAAGAATTAGTAAATTCTCATGTGTTAGAATATATTTAATTTACCATCTTCAAGTTCTATAAAAAACATCACAGAAATCTATTGGAAGCTTCCGTCATTTTAGCAAAGAATTATTTAATTGAATAAAATAAAAATTATAAAAAATAATTTATAAAATGGTTTCTAATATACAAATAATACAAAGTCAAATCCAAGAAATAATTAATCAAGTTGCTATTGATCATGCAAACTTAAGCAACGAAGATCGTGATATTATTGCAAGAATTTTATATTATTATTCAATAAATAATAATAAATTATACAAATCTGTTGATGAACTTAACGCAGACGGCTGGTTTCCAGATGAGATAGGTGAAATATTTATAGAAGACGATAGTGATGACGATGAGATGCCAGATTTAATTGATGAAGATAATGATATTGTTATGGAATAAATAACAAATCTTAATGTCATCAACAGAACTTTATTAAATTTTCGTACGGTACGCTTACTAAGATAAATTAGATATCACAAACAATGTTAGTAACATTGTTTGTGATATCTAATTATGTGTTTGGCAATAGTTATAGTTATAGATTTCATCCATATGTTGTTGTGGAATAAAATAGTTTTTGTTATTAGTGTATAATATTTTTAATATTTTGTGGTTAAGCTACACTATGTTTATCTAATGAGGAATTTATATATAGACCACATTTATCACATTTAGTTTTTTTCATAAATGTATTGATACTATCAAATTCTTTCCACATTTGTTTAGTAAATGTTCCATTGTGTTTACATTGTTTAAATTTACCGCCATCAATTATATAGCTACCAATAGTTAATTGTTCTAACGAACTTGGAAAAGTTGTTTCATCATAATATTTATACCATCGTCCAAGTTCAAGATGTGTTATTGAATTTGGTAATGGAGTACTTTGATTATATTCAGAATATATGTTAAAACTCAGATGAGTAAGTGATTCTGGTAATGGAGTTGGTTGATTATAGCTTAATCCAAATTGAATACTTTTAATCCAATTTGGTATATTAATCTTTTCATTAAATGTCAAACTAAATTTAAGGTAAGTTATTTGTTTTGTTATTTTTGTCATATCAGATGAATTTTTTATTAGTAGTTTATTAATGTTGAACTGTGATGACAACAAACTATCATATTCTTTAACTGTTGGATATTTTGTAATAGTAATAAGTTTACGTTGACGTAAACAATTTTTGCCAAGTGACGATAATAAAAGTTTTTCGCATGTGGTTAGAAAAGTATAAATAGTTGGAATATAATTTAAACAAACATCTATATTTTTAGACGTAATTAATCTTTTTTGTTGTAACCATTTTTGAGTATTATGTTTATGTCTTTTTCCACCTATCGCATTAGGAGCCCATAACCATTCATTAAATTCTCTGCTTCTAAGATATTTTTTAATAGAGCGATTATGAACATTTTTTCGTCTCCAGTGTTGAATTTTAGAAGATGCTAATATTTGTGAAGCCATTTTAAATTCTGTTCCAAAAAATGGAGTTTCCTCTCGAAGACGAAGAACAAAATACATATTTATATTTTCATTAATTATTGTTGATTTTATTATATGACGTTCGACAATTTTTCCCAAGAAACAACAATAATACCAATTATCAATAAATACATTTTTCACAGTTTGAATTGCTCGTGTATTTACTACTGTTGGCATATAATTAACTGGCGTGTATTTATTTATAAATCCCTTTATACGCTATAGAGCTATTAGTTAATAAAGTATCGATATATTTTTTATCATCTTGTTGTTGATATTTTGAGTATTCTTGTTTTTTAGGGTTATTATATTTAGTAGTTTCTGTATTATTTTTAGACATGTTGTTTGATTTAATTTTATATTTATCTTATTTAAAATTAAATCAATTATTTGAGAGTCAAAGGGTGGAAAGAGGCTGGTAAATCTTTAACAAAATGTTAAAGATTTTCTGATAATTTTCTTGATGTGTCTTAGATGGATATATGCTTTGATTTTCAAAAGATGTTTAATTTTTGATCTTTTTATATAAATCCTCGAGATTTTGGATCTATTTCACGTATTTCTGTCAATGGAAAATCTTTATTCCATGCACGTTTGCTTACTTTTTCACTTTTATTACGACGAGTCATACTTTTTTAATATTATTATTTATTAGAAATAATAATAAAATCAATTTAATATATGGTATATGGTTAAGAAACTTAACATGTGGATTTGACAGTTAATACGTAAAAATTTAACATTTTGATATAATTTTTATATAGTTGGTTTTATTTAACCAATGACACCAAACACCTGTTACTGTATAGATATTACATTTACATTTATCATTGTGAGAACAATTAGGAATTTCTTTATCGAGAATTATACCCTCATACAATTCATCATCAGAATCTTGTTTAAATGTTATTTTGATACCTTTATGACCAACATGGTTTAAATATTTCATAGCATCATCTAAACTCCAACCACAATATTTTAATAAGTTTGCAATATTATTAGATGCATAATTAATATGAATTTCATCATTATCCAAGAATGATTGAGTATAATCTTCAATATCTCTATCATTAAATGGTCTATTTCTAAAATGATTATTTGTCATATCTGTTAAAAACCTTATAGCAAAAATTTTCATTTCGTTATATTTTGGTTCAGTGTTAATATATTTCGGTTCATCACCATCACTGAAAATATCAGGGATTTTTGTAAGATTTGTACAATCATTACAATTAAGTGTTGTAATATTATTTTGTTCGATAATAGTAGACATAGTTGTGATAAAATTATTAAAACTAAATAATAAATCAATTAAAATTCATAGTGTTAAATATGTTGTTTAATGTAAATGGATTCAAATAGTTATGTAATTTGTACATTAACTATTTGAATTTTGTGACCATCATTTCACGTATTGTTAGAAATCGATATGTATTTGATTTCATATTACAAAGATATCAACTGAAGTTTTAGGAATGATAAGAGGTCGGTTGTCTAAGGTGCAACCAAACATTAAATTCCAGCTCTGTTAAGAGGATTCTTCATGACTGATAGAACTCCAATAGGTATTATTTTCTATTGTGTAGGGTGTGTAGGGTGTGTAGGGTGTTTGTATGTAAGCTGCCGTAGCAATATGTATATGTATGTTTTGTTTATTTACTTCCAGATTTACGTTTGCCAGATTTTTGTTGCTTAACTGGTACAACCTCCTTTTCTTCTTCACTTTCTGAATTTTCATCATCACTTTCACTACCACTGCTTTCACTTTCACTTTCCGCATCGCTATCATCTGCTTCGCTTGCACTACGTGCTTCCTTTTTCTCTTCCTTTTTTTTAGAGGATTTTGATTTTTTGCCTTTACCTTCAGCATCTTTGCTCGCGTCTTTTTCCTTCTTATCTGCATCAAATCGTTGTTTATCTTTCTTTGCCATTTCATTAAATTTCTTTCCCTCATCAGTGTTTTTAATTTGTTTCCAAGCTTCTGTTACCAATGTTGTTATTTCCCCAGCTTTCATTCCCTCGAATTTACCAGCAACACCTTTCATTTCCTCAAAGAAGAATTGGAATCCTGTTTTTGCCTTTTTTAAACTTGATTTCTTTCTTTGTTTTTTCTCAGTCATCAATTCTTCATAACTTCCTTCTTTCGGAACATATTTTTTCATTTCTTCTTCATATCGTTCCTTATCTTCATTATATTGATCAACATACTTTTGTTTCTTACTATCAGACATTGCTTTCCAAGTTTCACCCATCTTTTTAGAAATTTGTTTGGGTTTCAAATTAGGATTATTATCTACGATTTTCTTACGATTCTTCTTCTCTTTGCAAAAGAAAATGTAGGCAGATGATGCGGCTTTAGGCTTGGTTTTATCTTTGAATAATTTGGTTAATTTACTTTGATTTTCCTTACTTTCCCATTTCTCTAATAAGGACTTGTTGCTTTCTAAGAAAGACTTGATATATTTGTTTAAATTAATTTTTGAACACATAGTTAGATTTGTTTGTTAGTAGACTGGATGATTTACTTATCATTATTTTTAATTAAATCAATTTTTTTTTCGTACGGTACGCTTACTAAGCTAAGAAATTTAATAAATGAAAGGATATCAAACTGTTAGTAAATTTTTACTAACAGTTTGATATCTATGGGTATCCTTAATCTTCTTTCATTGAATCCAGTATGGTTATTATTTCTGCCAAAATATTAATATCGCTCACAATCGCATTAATAACATCATCACTATCTTCTTGATAATCATGTAGGTGTAATGGAAATTTATCAAATACTTCATTATATCGTGGATCTGTTGTTTGCTGATCTCTATTCTAATAAAAAATCTTTTAATTGCACATCATTACTTATCCTACAAATATTAAGAATCTTATCAATAAGTTCGCTAGTTCTACTATGATTATCCCTGCAGTACATGTAAAATTCTTTCATAAAATTTTCTATCTCCGTTATTATACTCTTTTGAGCTAATTGGTGTTTTACACTATGTACACAATCTTCATTGCCTTCACCTTCAGCAGCCGCCGGCTCCACCTCAGCATCAACACATTTTGTACATATATAATCTTCTTCATCATATTTATCTTCCTTTAAAGGAAGACATTTTCCACATAATACATTACCACATTTTGAACAACTTCTATATTTTCCATACATATCATCTATAGTGTTTTTACAAACTATACAGGTATATTTCAGTATTGAATATCAGCAACTAATTTAACCATAAAAGATCATCTCTTTTTAACAACAGTCCATTCATCGGACTGTTTTATAGCATCTTTAATAATTAATTTTGTTGCTTGTGTTTTAAGAAATTTTGCCCATAGTAAATTTCTTGCTTGTCTCGTTTTATCTAATTCATTAAATGATAATGTCACAAATGACTCTCTACGTTCATCACCTAATGCGTCATGTGGTTTAGAAAAATTTCGTGATATCCAAGGTTTATTATCTCTCCAATAAATATAATTTTCTATCCAACCTTTATGAATCATTGTTGATATTTCTTCAATGCTTGCTAAAGATAAATCTACAATATTTATTAAAGCATAGCCAATTGACGATGCGATAACATCCATACCATATGAATTAAAAGTCAATATAATTGGATTCTTACAGGTAAGTTCATTACATGTTTGTGCTAATTTATACAATGGTAATTCATTGAAGAATTTTTGAGCAAGATTATATTTACCATCTGCTGTTGTACGATTGTACTTATTTATGTTTTTATTATTTTGAGAAGTATTATTAGACATGACTACTAGTTTTTATTAACATGTTCAATAAAAAATCAATTAAATACTTACACTAAGAATTTATGCTAATACAACATATAATATTTTTAAATTTTCGTACGGTACGCTTACTAAGATAAATTAGATATCACAAACAATGTTACTAACATTGTTTGTGATATCTAATTATGTGTTTGGCAATAGTTATAGTTATAGATTTCATCCATATGTTGTTGTGGAATAAAATAGTTTTTGTTATTAGTGTTGCTAAATGCAACTATATTTGTTATGTCGATACTTTCGGTAGACATATTTATTTAGGTTAACTGATTGTTTAGTTAACCTAAATAATAAAATCAAATAAATGTGTGTATGGTATGTGTAGTATTTACTCCTTTCTATACCTTTCTAAACTTTTTTATTATGACGGGTGCACAAGGTCGAGTTTCTATTTATTAATGCTATACATCTAGTTCCTTTTGATGTTATAACTTTACATCGATGTTCATCACAAAACTTGCTACAAACTGTTGCATCATTGCTACACTTTTCTCCATCATCAAGCACACAACATTTTCTTATTATTTCATTATTACTTGGAGTAGATCTAGAAATTTTACGATTGTGACGAGTACAAAGATTTGAATTCTTGTTGCATAAATAACTACAACGTGTTCCTTGTGTTGTAATAGAAGAACAACGATGCATTTCACAAAACTTACTATCACCCATTGCAGTATTAGTACACATAACACCATCATCTCTAACATTACACTTTAGTTTTGCTGGTGACAAACGAGTGTTTAAATTTGTGGATATATCCATACATTTTTGACATATGTATCTTCGTTTACCATTATTTTGATCTTGCTGGAACTCAAAAGCTATTACTTCAATAGAGTTGCACCAATGACAATGAAAGTTATTAGCTTTGTAATATTTATTTGCTTTAATTATTTGATCTTGTTTAAATTTCTTAACATCTTCTTTACTAAAGAATCCAGGGGCAGCATCAAATATTGGATAGTTATTAAGAAATTGAAACGATTTCACATCAGCAAAGCTATCCTTTTTTTCTTCCGAAATATTGAGATTTCTAAATTCATCAGACATATCATCGTGATCACAATCATATTCCGCATTATCGTTACATTGATCAAGATCTGTAATTTCTTCATAAACATATTCTCTAATCCAATCATCCATGGGATTTAAATATAGTTTTAATCCATTTTTTTCATTGGCTTCTTTAATTATTTTATTAATTACTTTTTTAATTTTCTTTTTATTAGTAGTTCTAAATAATTTCACCTGTTCTTTCGTATAAGGTTGTAAATCATTATCACTCCTACCAATTGTAAGATCTGCTTTTATTTGTTTTTTAATCTTTCTCTTTAAAACTTTACGCACTTGTTCTTCAAGAGAAATGTCGCTAGCGACTATATTTATTGCATTACTGCTTTTATTTATCTGTTTATTAGACATGACTATCTCTTTTAGTCTTATCTAATAATAAATCAATTAAATACATGCGAGGTGGTTCTTTCTTTCAATAGTAAAATGTTCAGTTTATGAACAAATTCACAAACTGTTGATATGGTCGCTTGACAATGAGATATCCAATAGTTAGTAAATTTTACTAACTATTGGATATCTATTTATGATGAAGGTATTTATGGGTGTGTTTATTTCATTCTAGCAACATATTCTTCCTTACTTTCAGTCAAGTGTTTAAATTTGCAAGTGCTGCCATTTTTACATTTATTACCAAAGCTGCAATTCACAATTTTTAATTCTTCAACAGAGTGGGCATATGTACACTTGGTCATATATTTACATTTAATACCCAATGCTACTGACTTGCACATTTTTGTGCATAAACCTTTAACTGGTGACGGAGAAGATGACGAAGGATTGATAGAAATATTTGTTATATTATTTATTTGTACAGTTGTTGGAGAAGATTTTTCTTTTTTAGGAGTAGATCCTAATTCTTCAAGTGAGTGAGCATATTTACAATTCTTTACGGTACATTGTTTACCTTTGATATAATACATACAGAATTCCGGTTTTTTAGAAGTAACAATGGGGTTATCGATCATTATATTATGTTTGAGTGTAGAGATTTGAAAGGTGACTGAATTTTTTTTGTTGATTTTTTTGTTTTTACCCAAAGAGTAAGATTTTATTTTTATTTCTTTTTCAATAGGAAAAGAATAAAATTCTTTATTGTTACCCAAGGACCAGTTTAAGAATCCTTTAATTTTATTATTTTCAGTATCATTTTTTAATTCTTCCATGACTTGTTCATTCGTTTCTTCAAATTCCACAGACGATAATATTATTGGTTTGATGGAATATTTAACGGTATCGGATTCATCTTCGTTATCCGATAAAATGGGATCTAAATCTTGTTGACACCAATCGGATCGATCATCTTCGAAAGGTTTTGGGATAGTTGTTTCACATATTCTTGAGTTATCATCTTCATCACAATCTTCATCCCATGAATGGGTAGGATCATAGTTATTTATTTTTGTACTTCCACGGGAAGCATCATAGTTGTCGCGAGCGACTATATTTATGGAACTGTCGTCCCAATTAGTTGTATCTTTATAAGACATATTTGTTAGTTGTTTGTAAGAGGTGACTTTATAAACAAAGTTTATTAATAAATCAATTATTTTTTCATACGGTGAGTAGTAATAATAAGATAATGATAGTTAGTAAAATTTTACTAACTATCATTATCTTATTATTTCTTTTATTTATTCCCAAGGAGAACACCAGCATTTCGTAGAACCGCAATTATAACAACCATCGTCAACTCCATAAAATTCATCATAGTTGTCGTCATAATATTCGTCATTATGGTAGACTTCCTCTGTTTCTTTTTGTATTAGAGAATTTATTCTTTTTTTTTCGTCGCATCCAAGAAAATCCATAATACTTTTTCTTAATACAGGCATTACGAATGGTTTTTTTGTACAATTATTGATATATAATAAACTTTCTACGGGACATGATATTGTACGAGCTACACTATTATTTGGAATAAAATATGTATTTTCTTCAATTTTATTATTTGTTAATTTATTATTGTTAATCGATTCCTCAATTTCTTTAAGAATTTTTATAGATGTTTCTTGCATCATCTTTTTATTTTGATTTGCAACTGAAATTAAACTATCATCATTATAACGATAGATTCACAACCAGTTAGTTGGAATTTTATGGCAGGTTACGTACCACCTCAGTTTTTCGAACCACGAGAAAATTTATACGCGCTTGCGCTCGTGAGGTTATTTTCTATCTTTCGATACCTCGTTATTAATCTGCTACCAAAATCTTACAAATTCATGCTTGATCTTTACAACTACAAATTAACCATCCACAATGTTATTTACTCCTCGGCCTAGCGCTTCACAGAAGTGTAACATGCTTGATTTATCAGCAAAGTTATTAATAAAATCAATTATTTGCTTCCATGGGAGTGCTTCCATGGGAGTCGACCTTGTTTCTTAATGTTGATTAAAAGATATATATTGATGTACAAACCCTATTTGTTTAGTATGAATACCATTTACTAAACATTGATTATTATGTTCAAACCAATAAGTTATTCCTTCTTTATGAAGATGATCAATAAAAATTAATATAGACAATATATGAAATTGATTAAATGATATCCAGTAATCTAACCTATTATTAGTTATATTATTTTGTCTTAATAATTTTAAATTATATATTTTGATTAATTTTTCAAAATACCCATCAGATGAAGAATTTATACCACATAAATAACCATCTTTAAAATCACATTCTGATATTCTTTTTTTAACAAATTTTAACAAATTTTTATCAACAGGTTTATTTATTTTTAATATTTTTATTAATGCATTATTCCAAATTTCTAATTGTGTTTTTGATATCATTTTTAATCTAGTTAATTCATTTATGTTGTATAAAAATTCTTTATCGAAATTATAAAAAGCTAACAAACGTTCTGGGTGTTGTTTAATACTAGTATCAACAATCTCTTGTATATTGTTGCTAGGTAAATATACCAGCATCGTCCTTTTTAATTTAGTACATATCAATTGCTTGCATTTATACATAATAATCATAAATTCTTTACAAACTCTAGCTATTGTACATAATTCATAACAAGGTAAAAAATCATTAATAATGATGGAATGACAGATATCAAAAGATTGTATCAATATCTTTTGTGTATCGATTGTTTTTATAGATGTTTCTTGCATCATCTTTATATTTTGATTTGCAACTGAAATTAAACTATCATCATTATAACGATAGATTCACAACCAGTTAGTTGGAATTTTATGGCAGGTTACGTACCACCTCAGTTTTTCGAACCACGAGAAAATTTGTACGCGCTTGCGCTCGTGAGGTTATTTTCTATCTTTCGATACCTCGTTATTAATCTGCTACCAAAATCTTACAAATTCATGCTTGATCTTTACAACTACAAATTAACCATCCGCAATGTTATTTACTCCTCGGCCTAGCGCTTCACAGAAGTGTAACATGCTTGATTTATCAGCAAAAGTTATTAATAAAATCAATTATTTGCTTCCATGGGAGTTGTGATAACGACGACGAGATGTAACGACAGATGTTTAACAGTTTGTGAAATTTCACAAACTGTTAAACAAATGCATTCTCATAGATGCTAATCGCCTAGCCATATAGTTTCAACAGCGATTATTTGGGATTCGTTAAGGTTTTAAACCATATGGTTAGCTCTGATAAGAGGATTCCTTAAGATGAGGTGTCTGATTTATCAGACAAGTTAATAATAAAATCAATTATTTACTTCCATGGATACACTTCCGTAAAGAAGCAATGTCCATTTAGAAATTAGACTTGTAATGGCAATGTTGTAAACACGTATTTGAACTTCTTACCATGGCAATAACCACGTCTATGTCACCACGGTGAAATCCACATGGTAGTGACATGGTATTCACCACTGTTTACCGTGGTGATAAAAATTGAATAAATTTGGTACGTGTTGGTAATGAAATTATCTTAAATACTAAACATGTCTATTACTGAACATGTATCGAACAAAATCTGTTCAATAAATAAAATCGCAACAATAAAATTTAATTTTTTATCAGCAGCACCGCCTATTGATGTAGAAGTACCTATTGGAATTTCATTACATTCTGGATTAAAAATTTTATATAATAAAATTTATATCATCTATATCAAGAGACATTTTATCTCTTATCGAACCATCACAATAAATATTTTTTATTAAAATTTGATTAATAAAATCACATTCATCGTGATGACACCATAAAAAATAATACCGTAAACATTTAAAAATAATATTAATTTCATTGGTGTGTAAATTTATCTGTAACATTTATAATATACCAGCATTGACCGATTGTGTGTTTGAGTTACTTTGTGAAAAAATTAATGAAATAGATGATGAAGAGATGCTGTACTATATTGCTAATAAAATAATAGAGGTGGCATTTTTAGAAGTTATTATCGATAAAGAAGATTTTCCAAAATGGAAACGTGACATCTTTGAAAAAAGAATTGATACAATGCCATCAGTAAATGAAAAACCAAAGTTAAAAAATAACAAAAAGGTAAAAGATGATGAAAAAAAGAATCATAAAGTAAGTGATGATACTGGTTCTGAAAGTAGTGACGATGAAAAGACGAAAACCCAAAAAAAAATGTATGAATTATGTGAATTGTGTGGAAAATTGTTTGATGATAATTATAATATATCTGAAGATTATGAAAATAATGATGGTGTATATTATGAGGTAATGGGTGTTGCAACTAAAAAATTTGTGTTAAAAAAATTAGGCAAAGTTCTTAAAGGTGAAGATATACCCGTTGTATTTAGTGTTGATGAAGGAAATATTAAATACAAATTTGAAAATGGTAAAGATCAGTTTGAGACTGGAATGGTTGATAAAAAACAATTAAAAAAATTACGCAAATTAATGTTAATAAGACGTGATCAAATAATTCATGAACCCATTGTTAAAAAGTTTATTAGAAATGTAAATAATTTGTTTCGTGATTCTCTAATTATCGCATATAATAAAATGAGCAAAACAGAAAAAGAAAAAACCATTAAATTAGGACTTGAAAAAAATAATGTTTATCATGATCGAAATAATATTATAGAAGATTGTATATTAGAATTATATCAAGGCGATGTAATAACATTAGATATGTTTAATGAAAATAATACTGATAAACTTGAACACCTTTTAGAAGATGAAATAACATCTAGATTTCCTGACAACTACCATATTACAAAATTAAATAAATTAGAAAGAGATAATTTAATCCAAAGTGTACATAAAACTTTCTCCTTAGAAAATAAATATTGGTAAAGCAAGAGATGACATATTTATGGTATAAAATATCTTTACCCTTTGACTCTCAATTAAATAATAATTGATTTAATTTAAATAAGATAAATAAAGATATCTATCAAACATGTCTAACAACAAAGAACTAAAGTCAGAGCAGGATTATACAAACTTAAAAAAAATATGTGATGAATTATTTACCGTTAACTATAATATTTGTCACGACGACGATGATCGTATAATAATCACTGAAGCACTTGTAACTAAAGAATTTATTCTAAAGAAATTAAATAAAGATGATACAAATGAAATAAAAACTGCTGAAGTTACTTTTAATATATCATCGGATAATAAACTTCTATATGACTATCATAAAGATGGCGGTATAATATCTTACAAAGATGCTCCTGGTATAATATCTGGTATTGTTGATAAAAAACACCTAAAACGATTACGTAAATGTTTAAGAAAAATAAATGAAGATACAAATAATAACATGAAATTAACTAAATTATGCGATGAGTTATTTAATGATAATTATATTGTTTATTGTAAAGATGATGACTTTTATACAATTACAGCACCAGTAACAAAAGAATTTTGTTTAAAAAAATTAAACCGTCGTAGAATTCATGATACAACAGTAACATTTAGTACTTGTTTAGATGATAAAACACTCCTTTATGAATGCGGTGAAAAAGATAATATTGCATCTGGTATTGTTGATGAAAAACACCTAAAGCGATTACGTAAATTATTGTTAAAAATGAATAGTAATAAAAAAGATGAAGATGATAAGAAAACATATAAATTTAGAGCCGAATGTTCAAGAGATGTTAATGAGTTTAAAAATCATTTGGTAAATATATTAAAGAAATTGAGGTAACTCAAGATCAAGAAGAATCATTTCCTGATTGCGATGTTTGTTTCAAAACTGATAAACCAATTAATGATATTAGAAAATGCTTAAGCTTTATACCAGACGGGCATGTAATGTTAGAAACTTTGAATTATGCCAATAAATATACTGGCGATAGATATTATGATGAAGATATGGATGAAGATAATAATTGAATTAATTTAAACAATATGTAAATAATGCAATCTGTATTATCTTAAATGCTGTCATATTTTTTCAATAGAAATCAAAATAAATTGTCATTAGACGAAAATAAATTGTCATTAGACGAAGAATATAAACTTGCTGAAGAAGAAGAATTTAGATCCGTTATCTCTTGTAACAAAAAAGAAAAACAAAATATCATAGGTTATTCTATCCAATATTGCGATTGTTATAGAAATCCTACTTTTTTTGAATTTGTAAAAAGTAAACTAACCAAAACTCCTTTCGACTCACGAGTAATGACTAACGCCATTGTCTCAGTAGAAATACCTGATGATGCTACTATTAAAATAATTAAAGATCCTTTTAATATTAGTGGTGATAATATCTCTCCATCATCACCTGTTATGTCTACTAATAAATGGACTGTTAAAAATATAAAAGTAACAGAAAGCGATTCTTGTTACAAAATTTATGATACACCTTTAGTTATTACAAAAGTTTATGGCTTGGAAAGAACACCATTAGAATTTATTTGCGATAAAGAATTTGCTGAGAAAAGATGGGGGAAAGCAGGAGATCCGTCAATATTTAGGCGCTGAATGAAATAACAACGGAATATTATTTTCATATATAATATTAACTTAAAACTAAAATAATTTTAGAAAAAATGAGTCAACCTTTAGTTATAAAAAATACAACCTTTTCATTAGATAATTATACCGCTTGTATGATAAAATATAATATAATTGCTGAACCCACCACCATTGGGGTAACGTCGGAGTCGACGATTCAACCTTTAGTATCAGAACTCGTTACTCAAATCTTTAGTAATGTTTCTGGTATTACTACTATTATTAACGATGTTAGTAATGTCATTAATCAGAAAATGTTACAATTTCTTGATATACTTGATCTGATAAGTATTATCGATAACCTTATTCCAAATATTATTCAAGTTGTTAATGATACCTTTCACACAACTATTATAACCTACGCAGTTAGAAATTTATTAATATATATTCTGTCAGTAATACCCAGTGCTGGTGTAATATTTGATGAATTATTAGTAGTACTAAAATCAGAAACATTGATTAAAAGTATTATTAACAAGGTACAAGCATTTATCAATACTGAACAAACAAAATGTAAAAGTTGCTGTTAATTTATTTTATATGTTTATGGTGGTATTTATAATAATTGATTTTAATTTAAGTAAGCTAATAAAATACAGCTTACTTAAATTAAAATGTCTAATAACGAAGTATCACATAACGAAGTATCACATAACGAAGTATCACATAACGAAGTATCACATAACGAAGTATCACATAACGAAGTATCACATAACGAAGTATCACATAACGAAGTATCACGAAATAATATTTCTAAAAGTTTAAAAAGTATTATTAAAAAACAAATAACAACCGCTTTAACTTTTACACGATGCCAAAATAATTTAAAACCATACACGAATAAAATGATAAAAATCTTTATCAAATTTCACAAAAATATAATAACTGATATAAGTAACGATATTATTGATATCCACCCGGCACCAACCTTAGGTGACTTGAATAAACTGATTGATGAAATGCCTTCGGATGACCTAACAGATGATATATCATATTATATTAAAAAAGGAATTAAATATCCTGACTGTGAAGATGTTAGAATTAAATATTATAAAGAAAAAATTAATAATGATATGTTTAAAAAATTATTAAAAAAATTAAAGAAACATGATGAGACCAACATTGTTAATAACAATGAGATTAAAGTTCTTATTCTATACTATCCAAAAGATTTTTTCGATAAATATGATGATTTAAAAAAATTTTGTAATGGACAATTAGGAGAGGACGATAAAGATTGTTCTTTTGATATCCAACCTGAAAAAACAATAATCAATTTACCAGCGTCATTACATGAAATATTATATCCTATTATTGGAGCTTTTTCAATTTTTATCAACAATATTAATAAAAAATTTGTTTTAACCAATATAACTAATAATGCTTGTACAACGGTTGCGGAGTATAATTTTCATCCATGTGCGTAATTTTCATCCATATGCGTAACGCTAAATAAATAATTGATTTTAATTTAAGTAATGTAATAAAATACATCTTACTTAAATTAAAATGTCTACTAATAAAACAAACTTAACAAATCTTCATAAAATGTTAAAATCTCAAAAAATATTAATTGAGCAACTAGAAAATAGCTTGGATGATGAAAAATATAATGATGAAGCAATCTTAAAAATTAAAGAAGAATTAACAAAGGAAAAAAATATATTATCAACTATCCAAGCTAATATTGCATCAGTTGAACAACAAACAAATAATGAAAATGAAGAACCTTATACAAAAGAAGAATTAATAAAGGAAAAAAGTATATTGTTAGCCATGCAAGCTAACATTGCATCAGCTGAACAAAAAATTAATAAACAACACCTAATTGAACATGGAAATATTTTAACAGTTGAATTAAAAAACTTGTATCATACTACAGCCATATACGAAGAAAATAATCCAAAGTCTGTTGAGTATTTTTATAATTTAAAAAAAGACCTTGATGACGATTACACAATGCCTGCTAATAATAAGTTTTCTGAAGATCTTGAGCACAAAAAATTCTTTACTCTTTCAGAAGATGTATCTTATGCTGATGAATATACTGGTATCAACTGGGTATTTCTTCGATATTATACAAAAGATAATACATCATTAAAACTACTTGATGCACGTAATGAAAATGGTCAAAAGTGGTTATGCGTAGATGGCGTTGTTGAATTTCTTGAAGAAATGGGTGTGGATGGTTATCTTAGATATGAAGATCATATGGAACTATGTATTTTCAAACCATATAAATTTATTAGATCTGACAAGTACACAGAAATCATGTCAATACCTCTGGGTAGTACTGACTTTAATAAAAATTTTAAAAAAGTTAGAAATATTATTCGTGATACAGAAATAATGATCCAGTACTCAACAAAAAAAATAAAAAGCATTAATAGTATTAAAGAATATCAAGAAAATTTACAATTTTTATTAAATGGATTTTGTTGCAATAGATATAAAGATTATATAGATGATGATATTGAGAATGAAATTTTAAAAGAAGCACATGAAATAGTTACAGAACAAATACCAGAAATGAAATTCGATGAAGAATTTAAATGTTATCATGTACCAGGATATGAATTTCTTACTGGTAATTTGACATGGACGAATGGGTTTTTAGAAGGTATTCGTAATCTACAACTAGCAAATAGTAAACCAAATAATAAACCATTACTTGAATCAGAATCAGAAAGTGAAGAATTTTTAAAATGGATGGATTATTTACGAACACTAGATCTTGTTTTACCATCAAAATACTCACAATCGTCTGCAAAAGTTCTTACTCAACAAGATTTGATAAAGGCAAGTAAATCTGGATATATTAAATATTAAAATAATCGGATAATTTATGATGATAAAAAAATAATTGATTTTAATTTAAGTAAGCTAAATAATAACAGCTTACTTAAATTAAAATGTCTACTATTCAACAAACAAATAATGAATTACCAGAAGAAACCAACCCAACTATTTTTGTGTCTGGAGGTCGTGATGGTGAAGTGGCAACATTTACCATTACTAAAGAAATAACAAATCTTCGTAAAATGATAAAATCACAAGGAGAATTGATAAAATCAATAAAAAAGAGTTATCTATCATTAAAAGAATTTAATGATGATTCAGCAAATAACGAAATACAATCTCAATTAACCAAAGAATTAATAACATTAACAAAATTAAAGAATGACTTGGTAATTGCTGAACGAGACATATTGTGGTCTAAGAAAACTGATTATGAGAAAGCAACAATAATGTATCTTATAGGTATTGTAAGTATTCCAAATAATACATGGTTAAATGGAAATGATTATTCTATAACTATTAGTGACATAATTGTTCTTTTTGAATATACCAACGTACATGCACATGATCAAATTAAAATAAAAATTGAAAATGGACAACGTACCTTTTTTTATAGAGATATCCAGATTACATTTGATGAATATATAAAAATATTAAGATGGTTGTTTACAACTGACTTTAATTCAGTTCAGTTTCTTTATACAACACCTATGTTAAAATTAAAAGAATCAAGAAAAAGATGTTCGATCCCTTTGCACGGATATCTTATGTTACCTTTTAATATGTCATCAATTAGTGATAATAAGTTCCTGAGATTTTCTGAAACGCCAACTGTTTATGATCAGCAAGAAACTGACGGATTTGATCATTATTATAACATAAGTTTTACACTTGATCGTATATTAGTTTGAACATACAAGTATCACATTCAAATTATTATCAGAATTATTTCCGATTTGATAAAGATAGGTAAATCTAGATATTAAAATAACCAGGTAATTTTATGATGATAAAAAAATAATTGATTTTAATTTAAGTAAGCTAATAAAATACAGCTTACTTAAATTAAAATGTCTAATACAAAAAATGAAATAAATACCACAGATTTTGCACTTGCTGTGTATTTTTATACTTTGCAAATTCCAGTTGGCAAAATAAGTACTTATAAAGCTATTGCTCAAGCTGTTGGTAACGAAAGAGCATCTCGCGCAGTAGGAAAAGCACTTTCTATAAATCCATATGCTCCTCATGTTCCTTGTCATAGGGTAGTTGCCTCTGATGGAAAAATATCTGGTTTTTTTGGAAGTAGTGCAGACAAAATTGTTCAAACTAAACTTGATTTGTTAAAGTCAGAAGGAGTGGAATTTAAAAATGATAAACTTAACAAGAACGAACTTACTAAATATTTCTTCTCCGATTTTATTCTAACCAATCCAATCACATTAGATTCCTTAAACCAAGCTATAAAAATGAATAATATTAAGATAATTATTGAAAAATATAAAATTGGTAAAGTACCATCTACTATTACAAGTCAAGAACTTAGAGGTATGTATTGTATGTTATTTAACGATTGTATGTTTATACTCAATGATAAATTTATCGTCCAGGGTAAACTTCCAAAGGGCTGTACTAAATTTTTAGTAAGTTTAAATAAAAATGATATTAAAGATTTAGAGATGGAGGGTTTTGAAACTTATCATAATGAGACAATTCCTAGGGTTGTTTATATAGGTAAAAGTTGTTGTTCTTGGTGCAAAAAGTACGAAACATATATTGGATTATTTCATGGAACTGGAAGTCAAACAAGTAATATCATACGTCCGTTATGCGAAGATTGTTTAGATGGATACAGAGAAGATATTATTGAACAATATTATACCACCAAATAAATATTAAGGAAAACTTAGGAAACAAAGGCGAACTGGTTATAAAAAGCTAAACAGGTTGTAGATGAGTAGATGCATAATTATTTTCTAATAATATACAATTATAAATATTTTAATAAAAAATGCTAAACAATTATTTATGTAATTGTTTAGCATTTTTCACGTAGTAATAAATAATTGATTTTTAAATATTTATTTTTAATTTAAACCAACTATGAACGTTATAACTTTTTTAAATAGTAACTATAATTTTGGCATGTTTACCGATGAAGGTGCAAGACTTGTCAAAATAATTGCTATTACAGCACACTACAAAAAAATAAACGGTGAAACAAAAAAGAATTGTAAACTTTATGCTAAAAAAGAATTAGAAAAATTACACACCGTTAAAGGATTTGGAGAAGCAACAGATTCAGAAGTTATGGAAAATATTTCTGAATATATTAAATTTGGTCCAGACATGTTTAATACATCATCTGATTCTTCTGATTCTGATGAAGAAATTAAACATCAACAAAAAGTATGTAAAAAGCCAACCTATATAGAACCCAAAAAAGTATGTCAGAAACCAAAAAAATATGAAAAAACTTTATATGGTTTAAAAAAATTATGCGATGAATTGTTTGATACTTATATTATTGTACAAAATACTGATGCTTATGATCTATGTAAAATAAAAGCTATTGTTAGTAAACAATTTATTAACGAAAAATTAAGTTGGGATATTAAATGCGATTTTGTAGAAATAGAATTTACTGCTGATGAAGAAGGAGAATTTTTTTATTATTCATATAATGAAATTGGTGGTAAGATGGTTTTAGAATCTATGTTACCTACTGAACCCAGTCATAAATATTTTAGCTTGTTACATAAAAAATTAGCAACACAAAAATATGATGATGTGATTATTAAGCAACTAATGGTGGAAAATACTATAAAATATGAAAAACTAAAATCAGAAATGGATAAACAGCAACTTATCTTAGATAATATTGATTTTGATAATAATTCAGATTCTGCTATGGAATATGCTATTAATTTAGATTCTATAAAATTTAACCCACATTTTGCTCAAGTAGTTGTATATGATGAAGATGGTGAGATAATTAAATTTTTACAAGAACTTGATACCAAACTTGATCGTGCACAAACTTATTTATCGTGTGCAGACCGTGGTTTTTGGTCAAAATATTCTAATATTTGTGCGGATAAATTATCCACTGAACTAATTGAAGAATGGCAAAATGCTAATTTGAAAACGCGCGAAAGACTTATTCCACTTCTTGCTTCCAATTTTAATGATATGCAAATTCTTTTATTTGATGGTATTGTTATCTGGATAGGTTTTAGTGATGATATAAATAAAGCATTGAAGAATATAAAAAATATGAATCATCTACTTTCTAATGGTGCTCGTGTAGATCTTATTATTCCATCTGTCTATATAAAAAAAGAAGCTGTAAAAAAAGAAGATATACGATATCCTAATCTTTCTGAATATGTGAATAATTATATTGTTCCACCTGAATTACAAGGAATGAGCCAAGTTATTAATAAATATATTGACCTAATATTGTTAGCTATTAAAGAAGAAGTACCTACTGGTTTAGATTATATTAAAGAAGACGCACCTATTGGTTTAGATTATTTTATATTTCATTGTTGTCCTTTTCCTGGTTGGTGTGATAAAGGAAATATGAAAATTATTAATCATGGAAATGATCAATTAAAAGGTAGAGAACCAGTAACCGCATTAAGAATTGCTTTACAAAAAGATGGTATTATCCACAATATTCCTGACGGAGAAGGTTTTTAATTGATTAAAAATAAAATAATACATGGTCATATATGGAAACAAACAAATAATGATGGTAATGAAATTTTATTAGATGATATACATATATTTTGGCATCAACGACGAATGTTATATGCTATTATGGAAATGTGGAAAGATATTGTACTAAAACCATTATTAGATTCCATTATATATAAACCGGAAACCGGTATAGAATATAAAACAGCTTTTTCTACATTCAAAAATTAATAAAAAAATAATTTTAGATGCCTATTTATAGGAATTAAATAAAAATTGATTTAATTTGAATAAGATGAATTGAAATCATCTTATTCAAATACAAACATGTTTACACAAATTAAAAAAAATATTTTATCCATGTTTAATCCAGCTTCTAATAACGATTTATCTACATTAAAACAAGCTTGTGACAAATTGTTTGATAATTATTATATTTTTCGTAAAAATGATATTCATTGTGGCATAAAAGCGTTAGTAACTAAACAATTTATGCTAGAAAAATTATTCATTGTAATTGAACACGATTTTATAGAAATACAAATTGATATACATGATAATAATCTAAGAGCGACTTGGTCAATTAATGGTGACAGTCATGATAAAGTTATAGATAAATATATGGATTACACAGAATTTGCACAATTACGCAAAATATTACTTACGCAAATATGCAATAGTGAAGAAACAATACTGGCAGAAAATATTTCCAAATATGAAAAATATAAAACTGAAAATGTATCGGTTCGTAATGCATTGGATGCAAATAAATGTTTAATACGTTATAGCATGAGAAAATGTATTTTCTCCATCTTATTAATAGAAGATTCAAATATAGAAACCTTGATCAAAGAATTAGATGAAGTAAATGGTGAAATCGCTTCTCAGGTAGCTTTATATGCATTTGGAATTCATCATGATTATATTTTCACAGATTTTACTGATAATCTTGCAATCATGAACACTATTGAAAAAATATTTGATAAAAATTGTCACTATTATGAATTTAATTTTTCTAGTAATGGTACATTAAAAGATTCTAAAAATTACACAAAATATAATGACATTGAACAACAACCAGAAAACATTGCAGCGTTGTAGCACTAATTATAGATTTTTCTTAGGTATCATTTTATAACAAACATTTTAAAATTAAATAATAATTATTTAATTTTTATTACATTTTGTTTTTATAAATAAATATGGAGTATTGTTATAACATTGATAATCCTTCTGATGAAGAAATTAATGAAACTAAACTAAAAAAATTTGTTACCAACATTTATAAAAATAAAAAATTTGATGATGCATTTACTGACGAAGACGAATTACCTTATCTTACATTATATTCAAAAACCAATAATACTGTTTGTATAAAACTTACTTCTCGTTCTAAAAAAAATATCGCTAAGATTGAATCTATTCACGAACAACTCAAGAAAACTGACCTTAAATTTACTAAATCTATATCACTTGCAAAACCCCATATCTATGATATAAAAACACAAGATTGGTTTTCAGAAAATTGTGATATCAACATCACTGGTAAACGTTGGAACACACTTTCTCATAACGGACCCTATTTTGCACATCTCGAAGATCCTTATAAACCTCTTGGTGCTAAAATTAAATATGACAAGAAATCATATGATCTTTCTCCAAATGAAGAAAAAGTTTTAGGATTTTACGCGAAGAGAATTATAAGTGAATTAAAAGGTAACGTTACCATATCTCTTACAAAAGATGAAGTATTTAATAAGAATTATTTCACAGATCTTAAGACATATCTTTCACCTGAGCATAAAAAAATATTTATAGATTTTTCTAAATTTAATTTTGATGACCTTATAAGAAAAATAGAAGAAAATAAAGAAAAAGAAGACACAAAGGAAAATAAAAAAAAGAAAAAAGTTATAGCAGAAGAACGTAAACATAAATACGGAATCGCAACACTAGACGGCGCACTGGAGAAAGTAGGGAATTTTGCAGTAGAACCAGCAAGTCTCTTTATGGGAAGGGGTAAGAACCCCTTACGAGGTAGAGTGAAGGCTGAAATATTCCCTGAAGATGTTACTATAAATATTGGAAAAAATGATAAGGTTCCAATTCCACCAAAAGGTCATAAATTTGGTGAAGTTATTCATGATCAGAATGGTATTTGGTTAGCAAAATATAAAGATTCTTTAACCCAATCTATAAAATATATCATGTTTAGCGCTGAAGGTAAATTCAAAGGTGAATGTGATATTATTAAATACGAGAAAGCAAGAAAACTTGAACATAACTTTAAAAAAATTGAAGAAGAATATACAACAGATCTTACAAGCGATACTTCAACAAAAAGACAACTTGGTACCGTTATTTATCTTATTGCTAATTTTGGTATTAGAGTGGGTAATGAAAAAGATGAAGATGAGGCTGATACCGTAGGAGCATCAACTTTGAAAGTAGATAATATAACATTGAATAAAAATAATATTATTGTTCTTGATTTTTTAGGAAAAGATAGTATAAGATTTTTTAAAGAATTAAAAGTCTCTGAACAAGTTTATAAAAATATGAAAAGTTTTATAAAAGATAAAAAAGGTTCTGATTTAGTTTTTGATATTAATTCTGCTGATATTAACAACTATCTTAAACAAATTGATAAAAGTTTCTCTGCTAAAGTCTTTAGAACAAGACTTGCTTCTGTTATTATGTACAAAGCCCTAAAAAAATTAAAAATACCTGAAGGTTCTTCAACCATTGCTATAAAAACTTTATTCAACAAAGCTAATGCAGAAGTTGCAGATGTTTTAAACCATACAAGAAATGTTTCTAAAAAAGTTGAAGAAGGTATCATCAAACTAAAAGAAGAATTAAAATCAGCTGAGAAAAGCAAAAGTAAAAGCCCTGGTAAAAGTATTGATAAAAAAATAGATTCTTTAAAAAATAGAATAACTGGTAAAACAGATGTTATGAAAGTAGCAATAACAACTTCTCTGAATAATTACATTGATCCAAGAATTGTTGTATCATGGGCTAAAAGAGAAAAGGTTCCTATTGAAACAATATATTCAGCAGTATTATTAAAAAAATTTAATTGGGCTATCACATCTATCAACACTAGCACAAAAATATGGGATTACTATAAAACTCCTTTAATAGGAGTTAAAGAATTAGAACCATTGGATGTTAGTGAATTACGCTCAAAATCTAAATCAAAATCAACCTCTAAATCTTCTCCTGCTAAAAGCGCTTCAAAGAAAAAAGTTGCTTTCGAAGATGAAAAGGAAGAAGAGGATGAGGAAAGTACGAGCGAAGAAGAAAAGAGTGTTAGGAAACAACCTCAGAAAAGAAGTAAAAGAGGTAAAGATGCAGATAATGATAAAAAAGTAGCAAGTTCTCCAATAAAATTACCAAGTAAAGTAGAGGAAAATATTAAATTGTATCGTCGTAAAAATTTATTTGATGACCCTCCAATGACTTTAAAGGACAAATTAACGTTGAAAGAAAAATATAAAACTTTGTTAGAGTATTGTAAAAACCCAACTGTTTTAAATTTAAATAAGATACCTTACATTATACTAAACTGGATTTATCCCTTTGCAAAATACTATAACAAAAATAATATTAAAAAAAATGTAAATTCAGCCTTAGTAGAAAAAATTGAAAAATTTAATAACTTTTCAGATTTAACTAAACAATTAGAAATTATGAAACATGTTAATTTAACCGAAGTAAATAAAGAAGCCAAAGTGGAAGAAGAAGAGAAAAAAAGTTATGTATCTCCTTCTGCTTCTAAAAAAGTTGTTTCTCCATCTAAAGGTAATGGTATTAAATCTGCTGATATAAATGCATTTTATTATAAAAATAGTATTTTAGTTACTGGTGAAGATACTAAAAAATATAAAGATGTGTTACAAGAAGAAGGTGGTCGCTGGAATGGAATACTTAAAGGATGGGTATTTTCTCGAAAAAAGGAAGATGATATTATGGAATTATTAGGAAAAGATTTAGATGTAATGTCTGAAGCCTCTGGGGTAAAGAAAAATAAACCTGAAGCAAATAGTGCTATAGAAATTATCGATTACAGCGATAAATCTATTTTGGTAAAAGGTACTGACACTAAAAAATTTAAAGAAGAGTTAAAAGGTTTGAATGGGCGATGGAATGCAAGTCTTGGTGGATGGATTTTTTCTAAAAAAAAGAAACCAGAAGTTATGAAATTATTTAACAAAGTTGATGAAGAAGAAAACGAAAGTGATGAGGAGGTTGCAGATATTGAGAATCAATTAAATAATATTTCTATAACTGAAAATAAAGAAGATGTGAGTAACACTATTGATTTCTTTACGTATGAAGCAAAAGCTAACAAAGCTTTTGAAAAAACTGGTACTCCTGTTAACATTGAGAAAAAATATAAAGCATTTTCCAACTATTTTCCAGCAACTTTTACTTATAACGGAAAAGAATATAAATCTGTAGAAAATGCTTATCATTCTCTTAAATTTACTGATAAATGGTATCAAGAGGTTATAAGAAACTCAAGAACTCCTAATAATAGCAAGGAACTCGGCAATCAGAAATCAGGGCAATGGACAGAACAAGCAATAAAAGATTTGATTAAAGAATCTAAAACAAAGGGTATAAAAATGAGAAGTGATTGGGATAATGTTAAAGATGATATAATGTATGATCTAGTTAAAGCAAAGTTTGAACAAAATAAGGAATTAAAGGATCTATTAATATCTACAGGAGATAATATTATAAGAGAAGCAAGTCCTTATGATAGTTATTGGGGTATTGGTAAAGATGGACTTGGTGAAAATAAATTAGGTAAAATTTTAATGAAAATAAGAGATGAAAAGGAAGACATAAAGAATCTTATTGATGGTGATACATCTCTTGAAGATGCGGTTAGAAAAGTATTAAAGAAAAAGATTAAAAAGGAAATTAAATCATTGCTTACCACTTTACGAGAAGATAATGAATTAAAACCTTATACTGATGAGGAAGTAAAAAAATACATATCTTCCAATAAAAAAAATATTAAACAAATTATTAATGAAATGGTTAAATTTGCTATCGAAGAAGATATGTTGAAAAAATATTTAAATCCAGATAATGGTTTGATAAGAGATGTTTTATATGAGAATAATATTTTTAAGAAACTTTTTATAGAAAAAGATGAAGAAAGTTCTTCCTCATCATCTTCTTCATCTTCTTCAGAAGACGAATGACTATCCAAATCTGAAGATAAGGTTTTATGTAACGATTCTGTTTGTAACACTAATTCTTTTTGTAATAATGTAAAAATAATGCCTTGTAAACAACCTAAATTTGCATCATCTCAACAAATAATTACAACAACTGGATTATACCCTTTGTCTAATAATTGTTATGTTGGTGTTATACAAAATGTTTTACCAATAAATAATAGAGATAATTATCTTAAAAAATCTATGCAAGTTTCAAGAGAACAATCTATAGGAGCTTTTAATTCTTTAAAACCAAGATTTGAAGTCTGTTATACTATTGATGGAGAACCATATAAATATTCAGGAAAAAAACATTACACCACTATATTTCCTGATCATGTGAGTAAACTTATACCAACATTACTAAATAAATTTCAACAATTACTATCAGAAAAAAATATAATAAATAATTACATCCAAACATCAAACGCTGTAGATATTTTATACTGTGATAAAATACCTTTAGGAGGAAGTATAGCAGCTCATAAAGATGATGAGCATTCTGATTGGGGTTTAGTTTTAATATATTCTCTTGGACAAACACGTTGGATAAGAGTACGCTCAGATGAGACTAAACAATTTTATAATGTTAGAATGGATGATAATTCATTGGTAGCAATGTATGGTAAAGATTTTCAAAAGTTGTTTACTCATCAGGTTGATAAATTAAATAAAAATGAAGAAATAGGTACTAGATTATCATTAAATATTAGATTTCTACCTGAATAAATAAGAATTAATAAATTAAATATTTCCTGAAGTGTTATATAATGTTTCATCAAGATAGCATAAAATAGCGTCTATAAAAATAATTGAATTTTTAATTAATATTAATTAAAAATTAAACAAATATGAATTCTAAATTAACCAAAGAATTATTAAAAGAAATTAATGTTATTTTTAACGATAACAATAAATATTTATTACCTATCGAATATAATGAAGATAACTTTAAACAAATTAATGATAGCTATAAACATTCACTTATGATAGCTTTTGATTTATCTGAAGAATACCTCTCTCTTATTGACCAATTTTGTAATCAAGATTTATTATGGCTTCCATCATCTTTTGTAGATAACAAAAATGAAAACATTACCAATGTATTCCAATTACATTCATTACCTAATTCAAATAGAGAATCAATAATTTCATTATTTGGCTATCTCTTTACTAAAACTGATTATGTAGATTATGAAAGATATGAATACTCTCCAGAACACTTATCTTTATTAAAAAAATTTTATGAATTCTTAAAGAATAAGTATTCTTGTCCAAAACAATATATTAATAGAATTAAAAAAGTATTGTTTATCAGTGAGAAAAATTATATTCTAGAAAATTATGAACCATTTTTACAAAAAAATATTTTTAATATCAAAGAAACACCTGTTGTTAACAAAAGCAATGTCTCTGTAAATATTGTTTAATGAAAAGAAGCTAAAAGGATTGCGGGAAAGTTTACAATCTTCCATAATAAATACAAAATTTTTATAGCTAAATTACCTATTTATTTTTTAATTGATTTATTAAAAAATAAATAGGTAATTTCTAACAATGTGTATAATTTGCAAAAACAATACACGTCAAATAAATAATAATAATCACACCGTTAATACAGGAGAACTTGAATGTTGCAAGATGGTTACATCAATATTAATACCATCATCGGTAGATATATTTAATTTAAGAAAATTATTTTGTGTTGAATGTCCTGGTATGGCGTGTATACAATCCCTTCCTAATCTTGAAGTACTTGATTGTAGTGGTTGTCCTATTGAAACATTACCTATTTTCCCTAAACTTCTGACGTTGAGTGTTAATGTATGCAAAAATCTAATAACATTACCTGTTTTTCCTAAACTTCTGACGTTAAGTGTTAATGGATGTACAAATCTAATAAAATTACCTGATTTACCTAAACTAACATTTTTAGATTGTTCTAATACAAATATATCAATGTTTCCTAAATCACCAAATCTTAAAGAACTTTATTGTGACAATAATCCAAACATTATACAAATACCTACATTTTTAAAAAAACTTAAAATTGTGTTTTGTAGAAATAATATAAATCTTAAATATTTTCCTACAAATTGCATATTACCAATGTTAGATTGTTCAGGTTGTAGATCTCTTTTAAAGATACCACAACTTTATATAAAAAATAAAAATTCAAAATTAAAATATCTAAATACGAATCTTGAAGGTTCTAATGGATATAGCCAAAATAAAATTATCACGGTGATTGATGAATACGATGATATTATAAGCAAATTTACTGTCAATAGATGTCCGTGGCTTAATTATACACAAAAAGGAAATAATTATTTTATGAATAATTTATCTAAATTAAAAATATTGCAGGCATGGTATAGAAAAAATATAAAGTTTTGGAGATTCAAAATATGGATTAAAAGTAAAGATGGCTTAGAATGGCTTTACAATCCTGATAATATAGGTGGTAAAATAGTTAAAAGAAATATTATGCAGTCGTTTACAACAAATATATAGTAATTAAACAACCAATTCCATAATTATTCTATCTTTTGGTAATAGAAAGGTTTTCATAACTTTTCTTGTTTCAATAATACCGTTATTATTCCAACTTTCTTTAACTTGCATAGTATATGATAATTGATCTGTAATAAACTTAGCAAAATTTATTGATTGTAAGTGATCCATTATTTTATAAGCTGTTATTTTAGATTCGCTATCTTGTTCTTCATCGTCTTTGCTCTCTGGATTGGAAAAGAATATTTTAATATTTTTAGAGCGTGTTTCAAAGGTGGTAATCTCTTTTTCTAATTTTTCATTAGATGGAGAAATAATTAATTCTGCTTTAAAAGTATTCATTAAATTTTTTAATTCTTGTGTTGCTAAAAAATTTGAAAAAACATATACCACTAAGTGGCGATGTTGCAAAGCAACTATTATTGGTTCAGCTTGATTATCGGTAAACATTTTTTAATTGATTATAAACTATAATAAAATCAATTAAAATGTCTTATGAAACAATTTTGTATTGCATGTATATTGATTATAAGAAAGTTGAAAAAAATTATAAAGATCAATTTGAACTATATATTAAAAATAATAATATTATAAATAATCAACCCATTTATCACCTCCATGATGAAAATATGATAAAAATTTTATCACAAACTATAACTTCATCATGTTCTGATTTTCTACAAGCATATTATACAGAAATAGTAAACGGCTATTTAATTAAAGATTTATCTAATCTAGTTAGTGAATATATGTGCGATATCCCGCTTGTAATTTTAAATAATCATACTTATGGTTATGGCAATCTTATTGTAGGATTAGAAATTAATAAATGCGTATATACATGCAGTGATGAATATTATAACGAAAATGATGAAAATGATGAAAATGATGAAAATGATGAAAATGATGAAGATGATGAAAATGATGACGAAAACGATGAAATAATAGAAGATGACTGTATCAATAAATTAAGAATAGAAGATTATAGGCTTGAACAGTTATTATTATTAAGAAAAAATAATATATTACCACAATGTTCTTTCAGATATTCTATTAAGTGACGAATCATAGTATATTGTTACATAACTGGTACACCAATACACCCACCACTGAATCTTAGTGTTTTGAATTCACCATCATATGTTTTAATGCAAAAGTCTATAGGAGCTAAACTACATTCATTTAATGTTTGGATCGTTGATGAAAAAATGGTTTCTTTTGCTTTATTTATTGCATAAAGACCAAGTTCGTTATTTAATGTGTAAATGTTAAAATATTTATCTGTAATAAAAAGGAAAAAATAATTTATTGCCTACAGATACAGAATTTGGGTATTTAATTATCAACATTGCATAAAACTAGATTAATTGAAGTGTTTGGACTTTATCAAACATATATTAGGAATGGTGATAGGATAAGCAATTTTATTTATCTGTTTATGAATTTTGAAGATAAATCCCTACTCTAACGAACTGAGAGACTCCATCCCTGATATATCGAATCGATAGATGAAGAAGGTGCAAAGCGACACTCCGAGATCATCACTTACGACTTTAAACATCGTGTACCATACTATAGAGCCGATCTGTTTTAGGCATCGCTCATTCCTTGAATGTGGTTTTGTTTCTTCGCTGACGACGTCCATCATCATCCAGCGTGTGACTTCTTCAAGAAATGGAGTTTTCTTTACGGTATCCATATCGACAATACGTTGAAGCTTGTTAATGTTTTTTATTGGCATTTCCAGTGTCTCGCATACTGCCAACGATTTGATACCAACGCAGGTAGGGAGCCAGACGCCGAGGTGGTAATGATCAAAGGGTTGGTGCTTTAGGGTAAAAAGGAAGCACTCTTTGGAGACTGGGATCGTATTGGCGAGTGTAGGTTTAGTTACTGATTGATAAGAGTTAGACATATTTTATAAGATAATAAGATATTAAGATATTAAGATATTCTTAAATAAATATTTTTCATAAAATTGCAGTATTATGTAATTTTATAAAGTATCTTGCTGAAATGTATTATGTAATTTTATAAAGTATCTTGCTGAAATGTATTATGTAATTTTATGAAGTATCTTGCTGAAACGTATTATGTAATTTTATGAAATATCTTGCTGAAACGTATTATGAAGTATCTTGCTGAACATATCCTGACACAACCATTAATTCTTTATCAAAAATTTATTTTGTAGAACAAATAATAAAATTATTAATAAATAAATAATAATAAATATGAGAAAAGTGATAATAATAAGTACAGTCATATTAATCATAATAATCACCATAATCCTCATCACAAAACAAGTAAAAGAATATTACTCTAGTGATCCCATTCTCGCAAAACTTAAGGAAAAGATACGACCTATTTTTGTTTCTGATAAACCTTTCACTGGTCACCTTGAAAAATTAAATCACATTAATATACTTGACAAAATAGAACTGTATAAGGGAGACAAGTCTTATACCATAGACAAGCAAAAAGTATTCCTTTGTTTAAAAGACGAAAATAATGAATACTATAATATGAATATGTTAGTGTACGTGAGTACACATGAATTATCTCACGTAATTTGCGAATCCGTAGGTCACACTGAGGAGTTCCATAATATTTTTAATGAACTTTTAAATATTGCAGTAAAAAAGGGTATATATGATCCTACAATTCCTGTTATATCAGATTATTGCGAATATTAATTTTTATATATAAATTATATAAAAATATTTAGGTTATCAATTATTATTTTTCTTTTTAATATATTCATTAATTTTTTCCATAAGTTCCTCTGCGTCAGAATCATCATCTGGAAATAATTCTTCTTCTGTATAGTCATCGATTGATATTTCAGGTCTTCTAGATCCACTAAGAAGACCGCAAACAGTACTTCTGTTTTTATTGAAAATTTCGCTAATATCTTTTACCAATGTAAGTTTTTTTGATGTATGTATTTCATTCAATAACTTTTCTTTTACAAACCTCATTTGTCTTACTTCGTTATCAGTTGTATTATTTGGTTTTGGATTTTTTTTGGCAATATTACTTCTTGTTTCTAAATATAAATGCTCTGGGTTAACACAATTAAGGTGTTCGCATTTATGTGATACCACATTGTTAGATTCTTCATCTAATGGTTTTCCAGTAGACGCTTCGTATGCAAGAACATGTGCTCTATAATGACCATTGCGAAATCTAAATGCCATATAACTATATTTTTTTATTACTTTTTCTAACTGTTTAATTACAGATTCTCTAGGTTTGTTTTTTAACGTATTTTCTATTTTTAATTTTTTTGCAATTTTCATTAGTTCATTTTCATCTAAGTCATTCAAGTTTTCAGGAAATTTATTTTCATCATTTTGTTTTTGTAACAACCAACATTCATCTCCATCTTTATTAATTTTTTTTTCGGTTTTTTCATACAATAATTCCAAAATTTCTTTATAATCATCTTCATCAAATTCTTGTTCTGAACTTTCTTTCACTTTTTTTCTACGTTTTTCTCTTTGCAATGAATTATCTATTTTATTTCCATCAGCATCTCCCACACCAGTATATGTTCTATTACTGGCTATATTAGCAACAATTCTTTTTGGGACATTAATTTCATTGGCGATATCATCTATAGATTTTGTAGGATTTTCTTTTTTTATTTTTCTGATATTTAGAGCTTGTTCATTTGAAACTAAAGCATTATGATGCATTTCTCCTATACGTAAAGTTTTATCTCTCATCATATCATCATGTAAATTACCACTTTGAGTTTTTAATGTAAGATGAGAACCTTCGCAACAATTTCTAGGACATCCTTGACCATGAGCAACATGTAAAATTTCACCTTTTTCATTAATATGGGGAATATCTTCAATACACATATTATTATATAATGCCCATGCAAGTCTATGAACGGATAAATTTTGAGATTTTTTCTCACCCATTGAATAACTGATTTTACCATATCCAGTGATACTTCCTTCTATACGAGTTGTAGAAAATATTAATTTCCCTTCTTTCCCTTCACACCTTTTAGAACCTCATGATGATGTATCTTATGATATCGATGATCTTAAAAATTCACCTATTTTTATTGAAAATGTTTCAACCAGTGAAAAAAATTGTGATAATTAAACGTGGAATGATTATTTTTATAATAGCTATAACATTAATTATAGGAAGTTTAGGCATATCAGGAGTTTTGTAAATTTATTTCATTAAAACTTTCATTCCTATAGCACAATGAAGATCCAGAAATTTCTGCATTTCTTGTTCGGGAGTTAATATTGGTTTCTTCGGTATTTTACTAATTTCTTGTTCAAGTTTTGATATCCTTTCTATCAATATATTATTTAACTTTATTATTTCATCATATTTTTTATCTGAAGGTTCAACACTTATAGTATGTTGCGACATTATTTATTATAATTTTTTGTTAAAAATCAATCAATTATTATATAAAATTAATCAATTAAAATAAATTAGTTAACCTTCTTTTAGCTATTATACCACCAATATTTTCGGGATGATAATACCATTCACAAAAAGCCTTTGTTTTAATTAATAATGTTAACTTATATCTATTAATTTTCCATGTTTTAACTTTATCTCTAATTTTTTTCAATTTAATAAAATGTATCCTTTCATCATAAAAAAATTTATTATTACTTAAACCACACCAATTCCATGGCTTATCAAGATTATCATTCACAATATCAAAAGTAATGTTTGGATTATAACTTAAGCCATGCCAATGCCATGGCTTATTAAGATAATAATCATTCACAATATCAAAAGTAATGTTTGGATTTCGACTTAACCCATCCCAATCCCACGGCTTGTCATGATAAGCTTTTACAATATCAAAAGTAATGTTTGGATTATAACTTAAACCGCACCAATCCCATGGCTTATCAGGGTAAGCATTTACAATATCAAAAGTAATCTTTGGATTATTACTTAAACAACTCCAATTCCATGGCTTGTCAAGATAAGCTTTTACAATATTTAAAGTAATGTTTGGATTACAACTTAAACCAGGCCAATCCCATGGCTTATTAGGATAAGCATTCACAATATCAAAAGTAATGTTTGGATTATAACTTAAATTATCCCAATCCCATAACTTATCAGGATAATTATTCATAACATCCAAAGTAATGTTTGGATTACTACTTAAACCATTCCAATTCCATGGCTTGTCAGGATAAGCATTTACAATATCAAAAGTAATGTTTCGATTATTACTCAAATTATACCAATCCCATGGCTTGTCAGGGTAATCATTTATAATATCCAAAGTAATGTTTGGATTATTGCTTAAACTATACCATTCCCATGGCTTATTAGGATAAGCTTTAATAATATCAAAAGTAATGTTTGAATTACAACTTAAACAAGACCAATTCCATGGTTTGTCAGGATAAGCTTCCACAATATCAAAAGTAATATTTGGATTATAACTTAAACACAACCAATCCCATGGCTTATGAGGATAATTATTTATAATATCAAAAGTAACATTTGGATTATTACTTAAACCAACCCAATTCCACGGATTATAAGGGTAAGCTTCAAATAATTTAATTAATGAATTAGACATAATAATAAATTAATAAATTAAAAATTTATTAATCAATTTATATTTTAATTGATTTATTAACTCGTAATTCAATAACTAAACTAACATGGGAATAAATTTTTTCTTTCCTTGGCTTAAGAAAAAATTCTTCAAGCATATCACATCTCTTAAAAATAATTCTTCTATCAGACATTTAAACATTGATAACTTACTCTTCGATCTC
>Ga0302280_1000353_pt1 | contig 40095 bp, 45 predicted proteins | sample III_Fen_E1_1_FD_198771 | JGI IMG/M metagenome (GOLD analysis project Ga0302280, IMG submission 198771) | Peat permafrost microbial communities from Stordalen Mire near Abisko, Sweden - III_Fen_E1_1 | ecosystem: Environmental > Terrestrial > Soil > Wetlands > Permafrost | place: Sweden: Abisko... | reverse complement strand
GCACAGAAATGACAAAATAAAAAAATTGGTCAATAAACATAATACACTATTATACAGTGTTCCATATCAGCATTATACAAATTCAATAGAAAATTTCTTTAGCATGATGAAATCAAAATTGCAAAAATTAGAAGGATCTACATATAATGAATTGTACAATAATATAAAAAAAGTCATAAAAGACATTCCAAAAGAAATGTACGAAAATATCATGAAAGGAACATATGAAAGAGTTGTCAAATATGTGAAAAAGAAGCTATCAAATAGGCATAAAACGCCTAAAAATTATATATAAGAATCGGCGTTTTAAATGTGCAAAGGTGTAAAAAGTTGAAAATTATATGCACTGTATGATTTGTTTGTTAAAATGCATATAATATATGGCTGAATTATTGACAAAATCATTGACTCAAATAATAAAACATAATAATTTTCCTGATGATTTGGGATATTTTATTGGATGTATTTATAATGATCAAAACTACACAATTAAAGGTAAATGTAAAAAACACTATATAGAATGTTATATATGGGAAAATTATTTAATGATGAAAGATCCACGTGAATTATATGTTTGGATGGATGATAAATATACCACTGTTGAAGGTGTGAAACATTATCACGATAGATGTGAATTTGAAATTACTGTGACTAAAAATTACATGACCAGTTTTAATGGCAGATCAAGATACATAAATCAAAATTGGATATCAAAATTTTATTTGGAAGATTATCACATGTATCATCCAGAATTCAAAAGAAAAATATTTACATTATTATGTTGTTTGAAAAGACAAGAAAAAATCACCAAAAAAGTACAAGTGTACAAATTGCCAAAATACATATTGTTTGGCATCATTGAAATATCAATGTACATTATTATATAAAAAATTGAAATTTGAATCATATATCAATTTTACTAATAACAATATAGAATAATATATGAATGAATCAATAACTCATTTGGTCAATAATATTGGTGATTTTATTTTGGAAACAACATTTCCATCAGAAAATGAGTTGGGATATTTTATTGGATATTTATATATGAATAAAAATAATGGTACATTTTGCAAACACAGATATATATGGGAAAATTATGTATTATCGTATAATTACAAAGAAACATCACGATTGCAAGTAAAATATACAACATATCCAATATCCATTTCATATGATAATGGAGATGGTGATTTGATCAATATAAGTAAAGACTTTATTTGTGGATTTGGTACTGAAATAGAATTGAATGATTCTAATTGGATAACAAAATGGTTTCCAGAAGATCATCATATGCATCACCCAGAATTCAAAAAGAAAATATTTACTTTTTTGCATTGTTTGAAAAAACAAGAAATAATCACTGGTAATAAGCATGTATACAAAATTCCCAAATATATTTTATTTGAAATTATTGGATTATCAATGCATGTTATTATAAAAAATTGATTATTTTATTGCATGTCAAACATATTGTATAATATATTTTATCATATGAAACAATCATTGACACAGTACATCAAGAACAATGATGTCACTAATATTAATTTGGGATATTTTATTGGATATTTGCATCTAAATCATGCAAATATTAATAATCTTGTAAAAGAAAGATATATATTTGAAAATTATATTATTGCGAATAATGGACTATTACATGTATATAAAAAACATGATAATAAAATTATGTATTACGAGAACTATACCAAAATATTTATTAATAAAAATGCTTTTTGTATACATGGTACTACATTATCATTAACTGATGATAATTGGACAATAGATTGGTATCCAGAAGATCATAATTTACATCATCCAGAATTTAAAAATAAAATATTTAATTTTTTGTGTTGTTTGAAAAGAACAAGAGAGTTAACTGGGAATATAAAAGTTTATAAAGTGCCAAAATATATTTTGTTTGAAATTATCAAAAAGTCAATATATGTTATTTTATAAAAAATTGAATATTTAATTGCATGTTGAACATATATTGTATAGTACATTTTATTATATGAATAAATCGTTGATACAATATATCAAAGAGAGTAATATTGTAAATACTAATTTTGAAAATATTGACTTTGGGTATTTCATTGGATGTTTATGTTTAAATAATGGTATTTATCCAGGTCTTGCAAAAGAAAGATATATATTTGAAAATTATATTATTGCAAAAAATACGACTGTGCATATGTATAAAAAATGTCAAAATAATAATATATATTATAGCGATCGCACAGAGTCAATTATTAGTAAAAATTTATTTTGTATATATAATTGTAAAATATCATTAACTGATGATAATTGGATAATAAATTGGTATCCAGAAGATCATCATATGCATCATCCAGAATTCAAAACTAAAATATTTACTTTGTTGTGTTGTTTAAAAAGAACAAGAGAGTTAACTGGGAATATACAAGTTTATAAAGTGCCAAAATATATTTTGTTTGAAATTATCAAAAAGTCAGTTTATGTTATTTTATAAAAAGTTGAACATTTTACTATATGTACAACATATAAATATAAATAAAAATAAAAATATATGACTAAAAATATATCAAATCAGTCATTAACATCACATATATCAAAAAATATTTTTAAATGTGATGAAGAAATATTACAAAAAGATGATCTTGGATATTTCATTGGATGTATATATTTTGATGATAATCATGTATTTCCAGATGTAACATTATTTTTATGGAGCAATTATATGACAATTGGAATACATAGTTATCGTATTTTAAATACCAAAGTATCATCTCATAATTTTTTCAATGATTCAAATTGTTCACATTTATATTATTATAATAAAACACTTGATTCAATATGTAACATAGATGAAAAATTAATGGATCTTGGTGGCAATAAACATTATCTCAATAAAAATAATTGGATAATAAATTGGTATCCAGAAGATCATTATATGTATCATCCAATATTCAAAAATAAAATATTAAATTTTTTATGTTGTTTAAAAAGAACACGAGACTTGACTAAAAATATAAAAATTTATAGAGTGCCAAAATATATTTTGTTTGAAATTATCAAAATGTCTACATATGTTATTTTATAAAAAATTGAATATTTTATTGCATAATAAATATATTTATTGATATACATTTTATAATATGACAGAATTAATATATAATCAATCATTGACACAATTTATTAATAATAATGAAGTATTACGCAATAAAGAATTTGGATATTTTATTGGATGTTTGCATTTACATTCTTTAGAATTAGCAAATGAACGATACGTGTGGGAAAATTATGTGATTGCAATTGGAGCTACTAATTTGCATATATATCGAAAAGATAAAAAAAATTATGTAAAATTTGAAAACAAGTTTGATACTAGATGTATTACTGTCACTGAAAATCATTTTTGTGGATATTTTGAAGATATGATACTAAATAATGATAATTGGATAATGAAATGGCATTTGGAAGATTATCATATGTACCATCCAGAATTCAAAAAGAAAATATTTACTTTTTTGTGTTGTTTGAAAAGACAAGAAATAATCACTGGAAATAAATATGTGTATAAAGTACCAAAATATATTTTATTTAATATTTTTGAAAGATCAGTTCATGTTATTTTTTAAAAAAATTGATTTATATAATAAATATTCACATAACAACTATAATGTCATAAATGAGTAATAGAGAAAAGCAAACAAAAGATCTAATGCAAAAATTACAAAGAAAATCACATATAAAATCAATATCATCTAAAAAAATAAATGTCCCAACTGTGAATGCATCAACAAATAAAATAAAATCTATTAGATATTTACATGGAATACAAAATTCATACGTAAATTTTGTGGAAACACCTGAAGGACATAAAGTTGGAATTGTTAATAATTTAAAATATTCAAGTGCATGAATTATAAAAAAACATTAAAGAGTATCTTCATTGATATAATTATTAACGAATGAATAAAGTGATTTTTGTTTCAAAGGATTATTCTTCACAAGTTCCCAAATTCCTGTGACAGTGGTATTGATAGGATAAGTAAATTGTTCAATTGTTTCTGTCCAATCTGTTAAATTATCTAAATGTGCAAATGATGGATCTCCACCATAAAAATTAACACTTGCATTGGCTGATTTTAAAAATTCTTCTGAAACTTTGATATCAGATTGATTTTTATATCCATCAGCACTAATATTAAATAACTTGTAATGAAAATACAATCCATATTGAGTATTTGTCCATTGCTTACTGTATTTATTTGCAAAAGAATTAGACATGAAAGTATTAAAGTTAACTTTTGCACCAAATAAAGCCCTGTAAGTAAAATGTGTACCAAATGTTGTCACAAAATCAGTATAACTTTGTTTATCACTCGAATTTAAAACTTGTTTTGGTAAATCTTCAATTGCTAATTCAAACATTGGATCCAATTTTAAAATGCTTGGTGGATACATATTTGCAACATAAAAATACCAACTATGATCACCATGCATCATAGTTTTTGTTGTATTTTGAAGTTGACATTTAACAGTTCCCAATTCATGATTGTATTTGAATCCAAGTGATGCATCACCTTTAGAAGCACTAATATTGAAATTCCAATATGAAACATATGTTTTCAAATACATATCATATGTTTGATAAGAATCTTGCAATACTTGTTCATGTACCTGATAATCATTTGACACAATTAATTGATCTGGAACATTGTATGTTGTTTTTGTATGTGGTGAGATCCATGTTTTACCACCTGTGTATGTTAATTTAAATAATGGCGCTAATCCAAATATCGCTTTTTTAGCATCCATTCCAGCCCCAATATATTGTACTGCTGAAAGTGGATTTTTTGCTTCCATTTCAACATTAGAACATACGCACAATATAATTAATAAACTTATTATGAATATTTTGATCATTTTTCTGAATAAATGAATAATTAATATGATGTTCAAACAGTTACAATTTCAATTTTTTTTCATAAATTAAAATGCTGGACAATCACATACCAAGTTACCTGCCAAAAAAGGCATTGGGGGATAATTAGCTTTATATGTGATAACATTTTGAGCAACAGGTGTACAACCAGTAAAACAATAATGTCTGAATTTAAAAGGATATCCAAATACATTTTTAATATTTAAATTCAATATTCCTTCAATGTATGAAGATCCTTGTTTCACATGGGTTCCTTCAGCAATTGTCATTTCAACACTAAAAGCACTTGAAGGCGGATAATGTGGCCAACTTGCAAAATACCAAGGGAATGTATTTGTAGCAGGCTCATATTTTGCATATAAATATCCTTGTTCATCCCTCTCACATTTTACATTTCTAATATCAGCATAAAATCCCATGCATGCATAGTTAAACATTGCATTTGGAGAACTAGTGCATATTTCCACAAGATCACCACCAGAACTTGAAATATTGAAATCATTACGAGCAGCACCAAAATAACCTAATGCTGTTGAAAATGAAATCAAATATAACTCATTATTTCCTTTGAAAACAGTTGGCATTGATATCACAGGTTTAGCAGAATTCCAATTATTACCCCAAGTATTCACAAGTGAATCACTTGATGTTTTACTTTTTGCATAGTAATTAAAGATTGCCATTTCAACATTAAATTTAATAGCATCATTATCGATAAAATCCAATATTGAAACAATAGTAACATTTACAAATACTGGATATTCATCAAAAGATTTTAATCTTGCTTCCCAATCATCAACAATAATTGGATTTCCTCCATATATCTCTAATATATTTGCTTTTGAATACTGCAAATAAGAAGCTGCATAATTCACATCTGCATATTGTTTTGCATATAAATTTTTTAACATGGTCAAAGTTGCTTGATCATTCAAATTAAAAGCATTTTGACCATAATAACATTCTTTGATATTGGTAATTTGTTCAGCTAACCCACCAATTGCACCATTTAAAACAATAGTTGTTCCCCAATAATCCAAAAATAAATTATAAATATCTTCATTACCTTCATACTTCTTTGGTAAATATGCAATTGCCTTTCTGAATGCAGATGTTAAAATGTGTTTTGTATTATGTTCATATGTTAAAGAATAACTTGTATGTAATTCTTGTACAATAGTCATAGTTTGTTCACCACTTCCAAAATTATTAATTATTCTATCATATGTATCTTCATCTGCTGCAAATATTCCACCATTCACAGTTGTTCTATTTAAATCCAAATTACTGAAAAATTCATTTGGAAAATGATATGTTATTGATTTTCTTTCCATTGAATATTGTTTTGAAACAACATAATTATCTGGAATATTAAAAGTAACATTATTATTTGTTGTAAAAGTATTCTTTTTATTAAAAGTAACATGAAAGACTGGTAATCTTATGCCTCTGATTGGATCCCAACCAACACCCAATCTAATTGGTAAATCTTTAGATTCTGTGCCAAACATGACTTGAACATTTTTACATTTTGGATCCAATCCATGAAATCCTCTCAAAGGACAAGCCATTTGATATTCTTGTTCAGCAATTTGTTTTATTGCATCATAATTATTAATAGAGTATACCAAGTGAATGAATAAGAAAATTATTACTATTGATTTCATTTTTATGATTAAGAGTTCAATTAAAGAGTAGTTCAATCAGTTAATTATTCAATTTTTTGTATATTTACATAAAAAAGTTGAATTAAAAAGTACATAATAAGTGTATATTTAAATATATTTATTATAAAATGTTAACAATAGAATTAATAGACAAATTTACTCTTGAAACAGCAAATGACTTGATTACAAATAACTTTTATGATTTCACAGAAAAACAAGAAATTATGAAGATTATTAAAAGTAAATTACAAGAAAATAATAAAATTGGATCACATGATTTAATGTATCATGTGATAACTACTCATAAGAATGGCCAATATAATGCACATTGTTTAGATATGATTATGATTTACAGAAATTTGAATAAAAAGATAAATAACTGTATTAGACCAAATCATCAAGATGAATTAATCAGTATGTCAGATGATACAATGAATGAGTTAATAAACAACTTTTCAATAAAATTAATATCTAATAAAATTTATTATGCATATTATTTTGACACAATGAATAATTATTTGATGAGAAATATAAAGATATTATATCAAAATGTTACAGAATTTTCTGATTTACCCAATGTAAATATTTTGTTGAATGAAATAATGGGTATGACAAAAGATAATATTGATATGAATTGCAATGATAAATGTGAAGAATTGTTTTGTGATTTGCATGAAGAAATAATAGAATTGTTATGTTCCAAATATACAAGATCTTTTACAGATGCTAGTTATAATCAAAATACAAAAATAGCAGTTATTGGATATATTATTAATAATTCTGATATAATTGTTGACCTTGTCAATAATACAACTTCTTCAAGAGCAGAAATACTTGGATTAATAAATGTTGTAAAAAAACTTGATATGAACAAAAAAAATATTGTTTACACTGATTGTATGACTGTTATAAAAAGAATAGGATCAAAAGATAAATTAATTAAAAGTGATTTTAAATCCAAAAAAGGTATATTGTTGAATAATGGTGATTTGTATAAAGAATTATTTGGATTATTGAATGATAATATTATAATTAAACATATTAGAGGTCATGTTCCAACAAAAGATATGAATAAGAATAATGAAATATTTTCAAAATTGGATAAATATGTAAGAAAACTTTTGAGAGAAGTAAGTAAATAAAATCAGTCTTTTTTATTATTACATGAAATAACAGTATTAACAAACATTTCACAATTTATTTCTTTATTTTCTTCTTGCAAATCTACACATTTTATTAATAATTTCAATGGACTCTCCACCGAGGTTTCCGGACTTGTCAGAACCAACACATTTTTCTGGCAAATTATCAATATCAAACTCTCATTGATTACTTTGCATTAATTTGTTATTTATCATATGTGAAGCAGATGATCCAATAAAACTTGCGGCCACCATATGCATAAATTTTATGGAATATCATTGTTGATTTGATGCATTTGGTTGTGTAGATTTTATTTTAGGAGTATTTTTTGGTGATTTTGTTTTATAGGTATTATTTTTTGATTTATTTGTGGATCTGTTTGTTTGTCTTCCCATATGTTATAAACTATTTACTATAAAACAACATGATTATAATTAAAGTTCAAATTTTTTTAGATCAATTATATATATAACATATGGGAGTAACACAAAGTATTTTTCAAAGTGGTTTGGGCACAGATTACTGTTTGGACATATATCAAAACAGTCAAGATGTTGGTGCTAGTGTAGATATATGGAATTGTAATAATGGAAACAATCAAACATTCATTTATGATCCAAAATTTAAAACGGTCCAAGCAAAAAATAGTAATAAATGTTTAGGAGTTAGTGCTTTAGCTGTTAACAATCCAGTTACGCAAATGAATTGCGTATCATCTTTGTCAACAGATTATAAGAATCAAGCATGGACAACAACTGGAAATCAAATAAAACCATTTTATAATCAAAATCTATGTTTAGATGTTAGAGGTGGTTCTGGAAATAATGGAGCACAAGCACAATTATCTCTTTGTAATGGATCTATTAGTCAAGTTTGGAAAAGTATTACACCTGGAACTATTATTAAACCAACTGTTATGGTTCCTCCTGGAAATCAAGAATTAGTAGTACCTGAACAAGAAGCACAAGAAACAGCACAAGAAATAATATATGGATCAGTAGAACAAACAGAAGAAGAATCTGGTGGATATGGTTCACAAGAAGAATCTGGAGGAGGTGGATCAGGTTCACAAGAAGAATCTGGAGGAGGTGGATCAGGTGGTTCTGGTTCATCAGAAGAATCTAAAAAAAAAGGATCTCAAGAAGAATCTAAAAAAAAAAGTAAACAAGAAGCAAATAAAGGTAAACAAGAAGGACATAATAAGGGCAAACAAGAAGGACATAATAAGGGCAAACAAGAAGCAAATAAAAAGACAACAGGTACCAATTTTAGAGAAAAGCAACAAATGAAACAAAAAACTGGAACACATGCAAAAACTGGAACACATGCAAAAACTGGAACGCACACAAACGCGCCATCAAAAGCTGCACAACCAGCACCACAAAAGAAGGAGAAATTTCAATCATTGAGTGGTGAAGATATGTATCCAGACATATATAGTCCTGAAGAAGAAATATATAATGCTGCATCACATATTCCAAATATGTATATGACCATTCCAAGAAATCAAATAGAGTATAGAAATAATTATGTGGATGATATACCAGAGGCCATCACAGGGAATATGCCTCAACTTTTATCACCAAAAGACATACAACAACGTTTTTGGACACAACAGTATTCAAATAAGCCAACTGGTCGTCCAAAAAATTGTTCACATGTATCACATGCATTAAATTCTGAAGAATATAAAAAACATAATCGTAGCGAACATTTTGGAAATATGTATGAGGAAGAAATAGCAAGACCAACTATTAAGGCACATTCAATGAATTTAATGAAAAATAATTATGTTGCATTTAGTGAACAAATGGTTAGACCTGAAATGTTATATAGAACTCAAGAAGAATCTGGAGAATCATTAATTAGAGCACATCCAATGGTCCGTCCAGAAACACAAATTAAAAATCCGTATCTTGCCATTGCTCAAGAACAAATTACAAAAAGAATAAATAGAAGAAGTTGTGAAAGTTGTAGAAGATGATAATGATTTGTATTATTGTGAAAAAGTTGAAATTTTTATTATTTGATGGTTTTATTTATTGGTTATTAAATAAGATACTTGTATGTTTGAAATGTTTAGAAAGTTTGTTGGTGAGAATGTTCAACCATTATGCAGAAATTTGAAAGTGAAACATTTGAACAAAAATAGAATAGAGATTGAATTTGAATTGGATTTTTCAAAAATTCATAAGAATCGAAAAGTTGTTATAGAGAGTATTTATTATTCGGTGATTACAAGTAGAATGATTGGGTATGTTAAAAGTCGAAATCATTATTTGTACAATGTAGGTATTGATGATTTGGTGAATATATTCAATGATAAATTTGTTGGTCAATCTGAAAAACATGTATCGAACAGTAAGTTTGTTACATATGATGGAAATATTAAACTTACTACTTTTACAACTTATGAATTTAAAGTAACATATAGATTGGGTGAAAAAATCAAGAAGAGTGAAAATAATAAGGTAAAATTTTATGAAAAGAAAGAATTTGATATTTTGGACATAGAATGTGATTTTCCATACTTTTTTAAATGTGGTGTTAATGAATACGAAAGAGTATTCTTTTTTATTGATTATGAGAATACTATGAATAATGAATGTGACAAGAATGATAATATTATTAAAAGATTGAATGCTAAAGATAGATCTTATGTTATTATGAATGTTTGATTTATTATAAAAAAGATTGAAAATAAATAATATAAAGTAATATTTGTATAATATATAGTACTAATATGAGTAATATAACCATAACAATTGCAGAAAAAATAGCTTTTTTGGGATTGGATAAAAATATTAATTTGAGTAATGAACAAATTGATCTTTTATACAATGCTGAAATTAAAAATAAAAGTAAGAAAAATAATGATATATTAAAAAATAAAAAAAATAAAGGTAAATCAAATAAAAAATATGATACAACAGATGCAAAATACATTGTCTTATTAAAATTTCTGAATATAATTATGAAAAATTTAAATAAGGAACCAATAACAAAATTGGAAAGTTTTCACAATATAATTCGCAGTGATTTGATTAAAATTGAAAATCAAAATGCACTTATTGAAATGGAAGAAGAACTTCACACATATTTCAATAAAAATAATACAGGTTGGTATAGAAGAAACATAACAAAATCATATATAATAACATTTTTGCGTTGTGCATGTGAAAATATAGGTTATGAATTTACATCAGTGACAAGACATTACAACAAAGACGATAATACTAAAAGTATGTGTGTATTATATTCAATTAAATAAGATAAAATTTTAATAAAGATTCTATCAAATTTGTATATATTTTTCTATAAAAATTATAAAATCTGAAGAAAAATTAATTAAATTTTATATTTTATGATAAAATATATAAAAAGAAAATATATTTTTATATTATATTAAATTAAAAATGTTTTCAAACTTAACTCTCGATCTTGCAGATTTCTCTGAAGATACAATTACCACAGAAAAAAAATCAAACCAAATTATCACAAATGGAAAAGTGGATATTAAAATTACAAATGAATGTCAAGTAAATAATACATGTTGTGAATCAATTAAAATACACAAAGAATCTATTATTGAAACAGAATCAAATGAATATCCAATAAATAATGTATATGGCGAATTAATTAAAGTACACAAAGAATCTATTGTTGAAACACAATCAAAAGAATCAATTGCAAATAAAATTCATAATAAATCAGAGAGAATACACAAAGAAGAATTAGTTAACAAATCTCAAGGCCCAATACAACAAATAAAATCAAAAATATTTGCTTTATATGATAAATTGAAGTTTGTATATGGTTCAATGAAAATAAATTATAAACAAAATAAAACAATAAATAAGAAAAAGATAAGCAAGAAGATTCGTATATTTAACAAAAATTATTAAAAATTCAAAATTATTTAGCAAAATACAACATAATTTTGAATTTGTTAATCCTGTGTTTAGGTATAATAAGTTTACCAAAGATGATGCAAAATTTTTATTGCATTATGATACACCATATATGGATTATCAAAACAAACATGTATCCAAGTATACAATTATTATATATTTGACAAATGGTAGACACAAAGATCATATTTTGAAGATAGATGATTATTGTTTGAAAGAAATAAATTATGAAAGATTTAATTGTCATCAAGTTGTAATTTTTGATCAAAAGTATGAACATGAAGGTAATCCATATGAGACAGGAGACAAAATATTTATTAGAAGTGAATTGATATATTACAAACCATATATGAATTGTAATGAGGATGTGGCAAAATTATTCAATATGTCATGTTATATGGTAAAACAATCAATGTTTAACACAGAGATAAAGAAATATGTAAATGATGCTTTTAATCACACAAATAAATTGAGACATTATATTGAAAATGATTGTGTGGAGAAACCATATATTCCATATTATCACAAAATATGCAATAATATCAATTATGTTACAAATGGGAACGATTATTATTTTTGTGGTGATGATATTAAGAATTATGCAATGTGTGTGATTTTTGATTATTTCAATGTAATACACGATAATACAAACTATTCAAATATTACATCAAAAGTGATAGATGTAAATGATATAAATATAAATAGTTACTGGGCAGACATTTCAAAATACATATTGGAGAATTCTAAAAATGTAAATCAAAATACAAGTTCTAATCATGATATTGGTAGTTATATGAATAAAATATCAAATAATATGTTTGTTGAAGAGGATGAGTATTTAGATTCTTATGAAAAAGAATATAAATATCCAGAGGGTGATAATGATTGTTCTTGTTGTGGTGAATTTAATGTACATGAACATTATTATATTTGTAAAACAGTGTATACTAAAAATGAGTGTGAAATTAATGATATGAAAAGTGAATATTCTGCGATAATTATGGGAAATAAAATAGAGATAAATGTTGATGATATTAAAGTGTTGCATGATAAAATAATATTTAAGAATACTGGTATTTATGATAGAGTGAATTTTGCATCATGTTATGGCCATGAAGTTGATGAAGAAGATTATTACATAACAAAAAAAGAAAAGGTAATTGGTTTTAAATTACCAATTATAAAATATAAACAAATGGATGGATGTGTATGTTTATCAATTGATATGTTTAATAATGGTGTGACAATGACAGAAGATATATTTGTTGATATTACACAAATTAATAAATCTGGAACTGACAAACAAGATTCTGGGTTTAAAATTTAAAAGTTTGATGATAAGTCTATTCTAAATGATTCATCTGATGTTTAAATGAATATTATGTACAAATAAAATACTTGATCAGAATGTTATTGATGATGTTTGAGCCAAAAAATCTATTTTTATTTATAAACATAACTCATTATTAATTTCATGATTGGTTTTGGCAATACACAATATTTTTTATTATCTTTTATCACCAAATAATCAACATCATCAAAATAAATTTCTTCTTTCCAGTGCATATAATTATGATCATTGATTCCATTATTTATATCATTGTGAATAGTATCATGACAATTATTTAATGTGTTAGAATCAATGGAATAATCTTTTTGTGGCAATTTAAATAATAATTCTTTGCATGTTGGCATCATTTCCAATGCATTATTATTTTTATGTGTTGTGAATATATTTGTAAAGAAATCATATGTGTAATTCATTAATGCATATTCAATAATTACATATACAAATATTTCCAATGATAAATCAATTTTTTATTTGTCAATATAACTCATTATTAATTTTATAATGGGTTTGGGCAATATGCAATGTTCTTTATTATCTTGTATATCAATATTTTTATACTTTAATTTTGCAATTAAAAATAATATTTTAATTACTTTTGCACATGTAATATTTCCATCCAATTGTTGTATTATTCTATTTTTTTCATCATAACATATGCAACCTTGACGGGATTTATTATGAAATTTTGCATTAACACATATTTTACACATAATATTAATATTTACATATTTAATGTATTTATTAAATTGTAATGCATCACTCAATTCATGTAATTTTGGAAGACATTGTATATAATATGAGAATAGTGGTCTATATGATATTCCAAGACCACATATACATGCAGTACCAGCACATGAACATTTTATTCTTACTTGTTCAACAAGATATAATTTATTTATTTTTTTGTTTGATTTGATAAGATTTAATGTGCTATCCAATATATTATCCATTGTGTGTTCATTTTGGAAGATACCAAAATTTATTACTAAACAATCAATATTATCCAAATGAGAAATTTTGTTGAGATCCCAATAGTATACCATCACAAAATCATTATCAAGTTTACATCTGGCATAAAAATGAACAACATCTGATCCATTGTAAAGTTTATCTCTAGAATTTTGAATCATGATCAATACATTACACTATTTATCATACATTGCAAACATAATATATTTCAATTTTTTAATCATAAATCATGCAAAAATCATGATAATCAATTATTATTTTCATGATTGGTTTTGGCAATATACAATAATTTTTATTATCATATATTTTAACAGGCGTGTATTTCAGTTTCATGATCATCAATAATATTTTCATTGTTTGTGCATATTTTGTATTTCTTTCCAATATATTTATTATTTTTGATTTTTCTTCTTTGAAACATGCACAATTCCAACTGTGACATGTCCATGATCCACAATGAAATTTAATATTCAAATATTTAATGTATTTATTTAATTTTAGTGCATCAATGAATTCATTTAATCCATAATTTTTCGAAGGATTGTAACGATAATGTCCTTCAATAAAAAGTATATTTGGTTGGCATTCACCAGAATAACAATCGTATGTGATATAATACAATTTATTGATTTTCATATCAGGTTTAATAAAACGCATAGTGTTTGGCAATATATTATGGTTTGATTGTACATACATTGATGCTTCCATTGCAATTACAACACAATTTGTTTCATTCAAAATATTATTCATAATATGTTTGTCAAGTTTGCCAATATTATCAAATGATATTTTAACATAAGAAATACTTGGTGATTTTATCATTTCATATGTATATTTTTTACCAGATGAACACAATTCATGAACATGTACATCATCAGCATTACTATTGAGATATTCATTTGTTGTTGACATATAATAAATCAAATATATCATAAATAAAATAACTTTATATTATATATTCAATTTTTTAAAATATTTAATGTATCAACATGACTAATTATCATTTTCATGATTGGTAATATACAATGGTTTTTACCAAGTATTCATTTATAAATTAAAATATCATAATCAAAATCACTATACATCAAATATACAATTTTTTATAAAAAATCAGTCAGGAAAATCCAAGACAATTTTTTATAAAAAATCAGTCAGGAAAATCCAAGACAATTTTTTATAAAAAATCAGTCAGGAAAATCCAAGACAATTTTTTATAAAAAATCAATCAAGAAAATTCCAGACAACTTTTTCACAAATAAACATCTTCAAATTTAGTTTCATCTTCATTTTCTCTTTTATTGAAAGAAATAAAAAAGAACAAAATCACAATTGAAATAATGGACAACAGAGTACAAATAAACCATACCATTGTCCAATCATTATTTTTGCTGAAAATTTGGGACATTAATCCACTGAGAGCAAGAGAAATAGATCCTCCAAATTCCAACAAGGAAGAACAATTTGCACAAGATTCTTTGCCAAATCTTATTGCCATTACTCCTCCAGGCAAGGTATATGCACCTAATAAAAAGAAACCAATTAATCCATACATGACAAGTGTAGTAACAACAGTAGTCCACATTTTATCAGCAATTAACCAAATAAAGAATATACTAATAGTAGAACATATGAAGAATACAAACATAACAATATTTTTTTTGAAATCAGTATTCATTTTATCATTTAATATTCCAATGATAATGGCACCAAATCCACCAAACAGTGGAAAAATCATACTTCCATAAGCAGCAACATAATCAGATGTGTTTTGCGATACTAGATACATTGGAGACCAATAGAACAGTGTATATCTTGCTAATGACATGATTACAACTGTGAAAAACAATAACCAGAATGAAACTCGAGAGATTAACGGTTTCCATTGTGTATCCCATACATATTTGCATGTTTTTGGTTCTTTTAATTCTTCTCTATCACTAAAATCATGATCTATGATTTCTACATGTTCATTTTTCTTGCAAAGTTCCCATATAAATTTATCATGTGGATTATTTTTGAGGAAAATTAACAATACAAATAAATATGAAATTCCCAGACCTGCACAGAATATCAATATATGTCTCCATGTGTAACCATACATGATAAATATTCCCAAAATGATTCTGATCAACGCATCACCAAACAAGTAACTCAAACTTAAGATTCCAAGTGCTGACCCAATATTTGAATCATCAAACCAATTACTTATTATTTTTAGGGTAGCAGGCCAAGCAGGTCCCCACATACCTTCATTCAATGCCCAAAACAACAAAAAGTATCCATAAGAATTTGAGAATGCAAATGCAATAACAAATATATGTTTTAAAAGTCCAGATACTAGATATAATATTTTGGGATTGTAAGTATCAACAAGAGTACCAGAGAAGAATTTTTCAAACATTCTTACAAAGGCACTGACAAAGATTATCATACCAATTCTATCTTTTGTTAAATTGATTTTAGTATCTTTGATCATTTCTGGTGCCAAAACACTTAATGCTACAACTTCAAAGTAGAATACAAAATACCCAATTAATAACAATGCCAATGTCACTTTATTATATGAAATACAATTATCCATTTATGATGTTAATATTGATGTCAAATGATAAATAAATTATGCAATAGATCAAAATTTCAATTTTTTGACCAATTAGGTAAATTTTTTAGGAGTTCTGTCATTTTATTGATATGTTCTTTAAATTTTGTTTTTGTATTAGCGTCGAGATTATCATATGATATGATTGTTGTAAGTACTTTTATGAATTCAGGAAAGAAGTTAAATGCATTACTTGCTGTCCATAACATTTCTCTATTTATATGTTCTAATAATTTATCAAATGTATTGCCATATTCAGTGAGTGTTTCTTCATTCAGTAAATTTATTTGTAATATTTCATTGTAATGTCTCAATGCAAATAATGTATCATGCATGCGACGTCCAAGATGTTTTGTGGATTCAAGATCCAATAATAATTCATTTAATTTTTTTAAAAAATATTCATTGGATTCTTCTGGTGTATGTTCATTTTTATGTTTAATAATAGATGTCAAACGACTTTTTTCCATGAGAAAATTCATTTTTGGACATATTACAATTTAAATGGTGTATTCAAACATTAGAAATTTCAATTTTTTATCATTAATATTAATCTATCCAAATGTTCTTGCAATTTGATTTTTAAATTTATTCATTTTTTTATGATAAATTAATAACCTTTGAGTTCTTGTTGAATCTTTTTGAATCTTGTCAATTCTCCTTGTAATTTGAAGAGTGTTGGGGTATTTTCCAAATCATTGTGTGAAACAGCAATATTTAATCCTGAGATGAAGATGCCAATTATATTTTCACCTTCATCATGCATAAGTATGATATTTCTTGTAATTTTTGAGAATAAATCCAATAATTGTTTTCCCATGTTGATAATGTTTTCTTTTGTGGATATTTTTTGTTGTTTTTGCAATATGAAAATATAACAAACCATTGCATCTCGTATATATTTTAATTCAAATTTTGCCTGAATATTGCTTATTGAACTATTAAATTTTTTCAATGCATCAAGTTCTTGAGAATTATTCATTTTATATATATCAAGTATAACAAAAATGTATAATGCAAATATTTGATATTTCAATTTTTTATGAAAAAAATTGTTATAAATTTGGTTTTGTTGAGACAATTTTCATAAATTAAGTTTATTGTTGTTGACAAATTTCGCATATTTGTTAAGTTTGAATCCATATTCAACTTCATATTTTTTTTCAAAGTTTTTGATTTTTGTTATTATGTTAAAATCTTTTATTTGTTGTGTCAATGATATCATACCATTGTAATATTCAAGTTCCAAACTATAATATGCAACATCTTTTTTATTTTTCGTATCAAATGCCAATAAAAGTTCATTTTCAGAGTTGATATATGCACTTTGCAATAATTCTCTGAATTTTCTCAAATGAGAAAGCAATTCACTGCCAATTCTTTTTGATTTATTTTTTTGCACAATTCTGTTAATTTGGACACTAAAACAACGTTTCCCCAAGATCAAATTTTTATTTCTGATTATTTGTGTGAGATTGTACACAAATTTATTGGTGAACTTGGTTGAGATATTGAATTCGCTGAATAGATTATTTGGATCAACGTTACTTAATAATTTTATTATGTCTTCTTCAATGACTTCTCTGATTTCTGGTCTTGTTGCAATAGATTTCACATTCAGTATTTGATTATAATGATTTAGAACATATAATGTGAATGTCAATTGATCATTGGGAAAACGATTCATTTTATTTGTTGTTCTTAAATGTTCACATAAGGCATACAAATCGTCCATTTCTGGAGTCCCAAGTTTAATTTTATTCAAGTCACCATTGTAAATGAAATCTCTATCTAGTTTTTTTTGATTTTCTTTTGAAAATTGCATTTTATTAAATTATGATATGATAAGATGCTTGAATATATATCAAATCAAAAGGACTGTGCAAGCATTTCAAATTTCAACTTTTTCATGGAAATTCGATTATATTCTGTGTTAAAAATTAGTTTTGCTTAGCTCTAATACAGAATACAATCGAATGAAATGAGGCCGAAGGCTGAGTCTTAATAAATTAATATGGCATATTTTTTGTAAACAAATCAAGTTTAGATGGATGATTAACCTCAAAGTCTTTAATCTGTTCCATAATATCATCGATTTCGTTGATTTTTTTTGTTAGATAAATCATTCCATTGTAGTATGATAATTTTAGTTCTAGGTCAGATTTATTTGTTGTATCACAAACATTTAAAATATCATTTTCACAATCATCATATTCTTTTTGTAATTGTGTTCTCAATTTTCTTAAAAATGTTATTTTTTTCTTCACTAATACATCTTTTTTTAACAATCTATCAATTTGTTTTTTGAAAGCAACTGGAAACATTACTTTATTTTTTGATATTAATACTCTTAAAAAATATATTAATTTTGCATCAAATGAAAGCTTATCAAAATTAGTATTTTCATATTGTGTATCAATAAATTCATATCTATCCAGGTGTATGAATTCCAAATATTTTAAGATTTCTTCTTCAATGATTTCTTTTGTTAGATTTGTCATTGTGTGATGTGTTAGAGCTAATATTGAACAATACTGTATTAAAATACGAATGATATATGATACGATTTCCCCATCAATTTCACTTTGATACTTTGTTTTTTTTAACCAATTGTACAAAGTTTTTGTGTATTTGTATTCTTTTTCGAGTTCATTAAAATCTTTTTCATAAGTATCACCATACACATAATTTATTATTTTTTGTTTGTCAGAGATTTGTTGTGGTTTATCAAGAATATTTTCAGAATTATCATAATTTGATGTCCCAAATACTTTATCAAATATTTGTTGTATTCTGTCATAATGCATTTTGAATTCTTTTCCAGCATTGGTACCCAAAACATTATCTTTAATGGTATGGCAAAGTGAATATAATATATCTTCACTGCTCTCAGAATTTATTTGCATTTTCATTGTATTGTAATTTACCATTAATAACAATTCTTTGATGGAGTTATTCATTGTATCTCCAATTATCTTGAGTGAATGCAATGTTAGAATCAATCTATAATTATATAGAACATTTGCAATAGATTCATACATTTTTGCATCTCCTTTGTGATTAAATGCATTTCTAACACAAATACCAAATTGTTCCTTTGCAGTACCATTAATATTTTTCAAATTATCATATTCCATATTGTTTTTATTATATATGAGTAATTCTAAAGTCATCTGCAATGATTCAAAATTTCAATTTTTTTGTTGATTAAAATTTTACATGTGAAATGCAATAAATTAATTTGTTTCTGTAATATCTAATATTTCATCATCATTTGATGTTGCAAATATGTTATTGAACATATATTGTATTCTCTTGTGATGCATTTGAAAGTCATTTTTAACATTTACGCCCAATACATCAATTTTGATGAGTCTATCAAGCGTAAATAATAATACATCACCATTTTCCTTGTATCATAATTCACCATTAACAATAATTTTTCAACAGATGCATTCATTATTTTTGTATTTATTTTGACAATTATTATGTATTCGCGCAAAGCTTGTGATATATATTCATATACTTTTTTATCTTCTTTATGTTTGGATGCTTTTGTGATCAATTTATAAAATTCTTCTGTTTGACAATGATCAAGATTTTTTAAATTATCACACTCCACATTCTTTTTATTAACACAAATTGCATAATTTAGATTTCCACAATTTGGCATTTGGTGTATTCATATACCATCATAGCAAGACCACTGATGGACATGATCATAGGACCAGCAGGGAACCATCCTCTATAGAATCTTGTATATCCTTCACTTGTTATTTTATTCCATGTTTGTTTGAAAGTGAAATTATTGGTTTGGAGAACAACTCTGAAAGTATCGAGTGGATAAAGAGGAGCTGACACAGTACTGGCAATTAAAGAAGCCATGAATATATTACCGTATTTATTATCAAACATGTGTAGATTTTTTCTTAGATATCCATATGTGCCAAGATATGCTGTTCCTAACAAAACATTGTATGAGACATTATATGAGTAACCAACAAAGAAACCTTTTATACCTTGAAATTTATAAGTATCTTTGACTGCATGAAATATATTTTTATGTGTTGATTTGGTGGTGGATTGCATGGCTATTCTGATGACATGTAAAGGGCAACTGATAGAACTAGTGATAGTGGCAGCACAGAAAGCAGAACCATATGGATTGATATGTTTATTGAATTTTTCATAAAGTGCGAATTCAATTGGTCTAACAAGTGTTGCGGTGATGATTGGTGGTGCAACTCCTCTGTAGAATGCAAATATACCTTCTTTAGTATAAGTGTTTTTTATACTAGAGAAGAAAGTGTTATGATTTGCAATTTTGTTTGCTTGTAATCTTGTTTTGATGGTGTGTATAGGATAGGCAATTCCATGTGTCACTGCAATGTTTGATAAACCGGGTAATAACTCTTTAAGGTCCATTTATTGATATATTTTATTATATGGTTAAATGTATATTGGGAATAAATATCAATTTTTATTAATATTTTATTACACACTATTGCAATTTGTAATTCTTCTTAACCACGAATGGCAATATTAATATAATTCATTTTGTGTTATTTTAAATAATAAAGTAAAGTGGTCTTTTAATTGATATTTTAATTTTTTATTAATTTACAAATATGATTAATCAAATAAACTAACACATAATCTTTTCACAATAAATTAATGCCTATCATTCATTTTTAAAGAATGTATAATCATTTAAAAAGTTATTCGCATTATCACTTTTAAGCATATCAATCAATCTTTCATTCATACATTCTCCTTTTACATTTGTACTATTAACAACATAATATAATTTTGCATAAATATGTTCATCATTGAAAAATGTTTTAAGATGATCACTATTAATACTATTCATATTAACTAATAACTTTAATGTTTCAATGGGCAAAGTTCCCATTTTCAATACATATTTATGTGGCATTGGCAAGTTAGTATGTCCAATTAATTTGTTGATATTTTTATTATTATACATTTGATTACATGTTACCAAATAGTTAATATATGTGTTATCATAATCGGCACCATCATACTTTTCATATGAATCAACCAAATAATAGTATGCTTGAAAGAAAGAATCAAATTCAATTTGTTTCATATGAGTTGACATAATTTCTTTTAAAATAGTATCAAGATCTGCTCTATAATTTTGTTTTATGATTTCAAAGCAAAAATTCAAATCAAACATTTGATTACCATATGACAATACAATTTCATTTATTTTTTCACCAATAATTTGAATTGTTTCAGCCAAATTATCATTATTTATTATTTTGATTTGTTTTGTATTCTTAATGACATTATTGATAATAGCACATTGATTATAATCATTATTTTTTGGTTCTTCATCACTATAGGTTTCTGCATTTGGGTCTTTTATTTTATTGAATTCTGCATGATAAGCAGCTATTTTGGACATATCTTGTTTGATGATATTTAGTAAATTTTTATATTTGATGTTCATTGAAGAATTTATGATGTCATTCAGTGTTGTAAATAGGGTATTTTGAATTTGTATTTCATCTTCATCATCTTCTTGCTTTTTTTTCTTCATATGTTGATGTTTAATTAATTTTGCATTGAAATCATTAATAATATTATTGCTATAAGTGTAAGTTGATGATCTAAACATTTTCTTCATTTCTCCTTTATCAAAATTTGGTGACACTTTAACATTTATTTTATGTTCTACAGCAGTGTCCAATAAAAATTGATGTGAAATGACATTGATTATTTTTTCTTGTTTTATGTCACATTGAATGATTTTTCTATGTAAATCTTGAATATTTATGCCATCGAGATCACATTTATTTACTATGACTATAAAATCAATGTAATCATCAAGATTATTTGATTTATCGATGGTATTTTTAATATATTTAATGTTTGCCATATTTCTTTTGCTAAATGTTGATGTATTTCTATTGACAACATAACATACTATTTTTGCACATGGTTCTTTATTATTTAAAAAATTTTGAAGATCATTGTTAATTTGAGATTCTTCAAGTTGTTCTTCATCATCCAATCCTTTTGTATCACAAATTATTAAATTTTTGAAAATGTTATTATCAACATTATACTCTGTCATATTATTTTCACTCATGGTTGGTGATGTGATTGCGCATAATTCAACGCTTAACAAGTTAACCAAAGATGATTTACCTGCAGAAGTTTCTCCAATTAATAATATTTTGTTCATATATTACTTTTTATATAAAAGTCTATTTGTATTTATTTAAAATATCAATTTTTTGTTTCAAAAAAAGTTGAAAAATATACATAATGTAGAATATATGATGATATTTAATTTAATATATGGCAAAATTGGAATCCAAACACTTTGATTTACTATCTGAAAAAGAGTCACATGATAAAAAATTTAAATACTGTGCATACAAACCTACACATAGTAGTATAATATTATATTCTGAATTGGGAATTCCAATTGCTTCTTTACAATTCAATAGTAAGAATAACAAATCAATAATTACAGAGAGACCATTGAGTATGAAGAATTATGGAGATTTTCAGGGAATAGCAACAAAAGATAATGTAGAGTTTGAATTGATTATTTCAAATTTGACAGATTTGGGTGAAATAAATTTTAATATTCATTTACAGGACAGTATTTCACCATTAAATGAAATTAATGTATTGGCACCATTTGAGAGTGCAGTTATAAGTTCTGATCATAATTTTAACAATAAAGCACTTGTATTGAAAGCAACAAAGAAAATGGTAAATAATATTTCAACAAATATAACAGTAAAAGAAGCAGATTCGGATAGTGCTTTTTTAAAAGTAGTTGTATTTCCAGAAATAAATAAAAAAAAACTTGGAAATCTATTTGCAAAAACATGTTGGAAATGCTCAAATACATTTATGATAAAACAAAATGTAAATACTCCAAACAATAATGTTTTATTTGAAAATGTTAATACGATACATAATCATTTGGGGGCACCAATACCAATTATGATGCCACATCAACCACTTTATACAACACAATCTGAAACAATACATAATCAAAGAAGTATATCAGTGCCATCATGGTTTGGCCCAATAAATAATAATATATTTAATACACACACTTTTGAAAATCCAAGTAATTTTGCAAATTTTGGTCAACCATTAAGTGAACCTTCACATAGTTCATTTGTAAATTATAATCAACCAACAAGTACACCATCACATAGTTCATTCGTAAATTATAATCAACCATTGAGTACGCCATCACATGGTTCATTAATAAATTTCAACCAACCATTAAGTACACCATCACATGGTTCATTTGTGAATTACAACCAATTAACAAGTGCACCTTCACAGAATTCATTCATAAATTACAGCCAACCAATAAGTGCACCTTCATATAATTCATTTGTAAATTATAGCCAACCAACAAGTAGTAATTTGTATGCAAATAATGATTATATTAGAAGTGTTCCACCAATAAACTTGTTTAATACTTTATATTCTCCAAGTGCTCCAAGTGTTTCAAGTGCTCCAAGTGCCCCATCAATTGAATTTTTTGATGATCCTGAGACAATAATAGAAGAATCATATATTGGGCAAGTTGTAACTGGTAAAGAAGTAAAAGTGGAATCAATAGATACAGATGTTAATTTTGATTATGATAATCCAGCAGAAAAATGTGTTATTGGATTGTCAATATCAAATAAGATAGAATTTAAGAATATTGGTAGAAATATATATGTGGAATGTGCAAATGAGTTGATAAGGAATGCGATAAGTAATTCAAATAAGTTATTATTGGAATCTTTAAAGAGAGTATATTCATCAAAGGAATGTTGTATATGTTTTGATAAGAAACCAAATGTAATATTTTATCAATGTGGTCATCAATGTTGTCATAAAAAGTGCAGTAAAAATATAACGAAATGTCCATTGTGTAGATCTATTGTGAGTGCTCATATTAATGTTTAATTTATTATAAAAAGATGAAAAAGTGATATACTGAATAGTTTAATATAATAATTTATGAATAATTATACAATTTAATGAATATTCAAAGTGAAGAATTTGTGAAAGTACCAGATATAGATGAACATAATAAAAATAAGAATAAATTTGTGTGTACATGTATATCATTTATTTTAATGATAATCGCAGCAATAATATTTTTTATTATTGTTTTGCTTGCGGCAGTTTATGATTATAAATATTACAAGATTGTTGTAATATTAGTAATATGCGGTGTAATTATATTTGTAATTGGTGCTATGTCGATTTGTGTTATGAGATGTAGAATTGATGATGAGGAAGAGAGAATAAAAGGTCATTATGCTGGAATTGCTGCATACATTTAAAAAAGTTGAAATGTATATATATTGAACGTATTATTATTAAATTAATGATAATAAATGGTTGAATCAATGAATGAAACAAATCAATTGATACATGAAAAATCACATAAACTTGATTTTTGTTCAAAAAAACATAAAAATAAAATAGAAAATATTGTATTTGGATTGGTTGTTTTTTTGTGGATAGGAATAGTTGCAACTATAACTATAATTGGTAATATTATGTTACATGAAGTCAATAATAATCATCACGTGATTGGAATAATATTGTTATGTTTGGGTATAACAATAGGTGTATTACCAATAATGATTGCGGTGTGGTATTGTCATTGTATTTATAAAGATTAATTTATAAAGATTAATTTATAAAGATTAATTTATAAAGATTAATTTATTAAGGTTCTCTCAGTGAATAGATGACATAATTTATAAATTTGCTGCAAAATTCATAGAATACAATTTTGTGTGGATTTGATTCATAGTTGACAATAATAGATAATGTTTTAGAGTTACCGATGAATGGATCACCAAATTGCATGAATAAATTATTGATTCCCATGATATCAGCAATGCTTTTACAATTGCCTAGTCTATTCATTACATCTATCATTGCTTTATCATATCCATACACAGCTTCAGTAATATAAAGATTTCCTGCTTTATTTAATTTATCATAAATATCATTGATATCATTATTTGATGTATTATATTTATCTTTTGTAAATTCTGTGGTATAATGATTTACTCCACTTTCAAAGAGGCACAAATGTTTAGCATTATTATTGGAACAAATCCACATTTCTGGGCCAAGATAATCTTGTTGAATATTCAGTTCTAAAGATTTAACATAATTGCTATTTGCCCACCAAAAATTACCAGAATAGTGAAGTTTAGGTTCTTTATGTAAATTTGGACCACAAGTATCATTATTTTTGAGAATTTCAATGCAATTTTTATATTGTTTAATGACAAAATGTTCCATGAATTGTTTCCAATCCCACACTGTTTTCCATGTTGGTTTAGCAATATGGGAAATGCCTTTACTGTGAATATACCATAAATTAACATTATCTTTTGATTTATTGCAAAAAGTGTGTATATACTTTAAGATTTCTCTTTCATAACATGATGTATCATTGGAAAAATGAATGATTTCAAATTTTGTTGGTAAAACAATTTTATTTATTTCTGGTCCTACGATACTTACAAATATTTTTGTGGTATCATCATATAATCCAGAATTTATTATTTTTTGTATTTGATCATCAACAATGATTTTCCATCCAATAGTTGTGCATATGTGATAAAACCCATATATTTTTGACATTTATTAATATATTTAATTATTCTGCATTCTTTTAAATAAAAAAATTATTAAAATTTAAGTATTGTAATTGAATACTTCTTTTAAATCATCAGTGTATTCAACATATTTTTTTGACCAAATATCAATACCATGTGTACCATTTGGAATTAATGTAATTTGATATTTACCTTTATTATTATTTTCAAATAATTTGGCAAGTTTTTTTCCATGTGAGCAGTTAATCACATCATCATTTTCCCCATGAAATATTTTGACAGGACATTTCACGTTTTTTGCTTTTGATTCTGAATGAAATTTATTTATCATTCCTCCAATAAAATTATCACAAACTACTTTAACTATTGATTTGTAAGGTGAAATTAAAATTACTGGAGTGGTCCACTCTTGATCTTTTGATACATAATCAATGACAATGCCAGAACCAAGAGATCTACCAACAAGAAATATATTTTTTTTTACATATCCAAGTGATAAAACATGATTTACCATTGCTTCCAAATCATCATAACAATTTTGTTCAGAACATTTATCTTTTGAGAAACCATATCCTTGATAATCATAACAGAAAACATCAATACAAAATTTTTCAGAGACATCAAAGAATGTGCTTCCAAATTGCAGTATTGATTCTGCATTTCCATGACTATAAATCATGCATTTTTTATCTTCATTTTGTTCATTTTTAATGGAAATGAATGATGTTTCTTTATCATTTGTTGTTTTGATAAATTCAATATTGTAAGATGTTGGATCAATTAAATCTTCTGGAAAAAATTCTGGTGGATGGAATACTTTATCATCAATATATTCATCAATTTGTTTAGAAATACTACTTGTTGATGAATAGGAACAAGAAGAAAATGAAGAATCTGAGTTTGCTTTTTTTAATTTGTGATTTAATCTTTTTGAACTATTACTTTGTTTATTATTATTTGATGATGTATTGCAAACGTCATCATGACTACTGAAACTATCATTATTCATTACACTAGAAAAACTTCCCATTTTTAATATATTATATATTAAAATGATGATAGCAAATAATTAAAATTTCAACTTTTTTATAACAAAAAAGTTAATGTTTGTTTGTTTATTATAAACAAACAAACAAACATCAACTTTTTTATAACAAAAAAGTTAATGTTTGTTTGTTTATTTGTTTGTTTATTATAAACAAACAAACATCAACTTTTTTATAATAAAAAATTAATTTTTGTTTTCATAATCCAGATACATTTTTGGTAGCATATCATCAGGTTTCCAATTTATTTTAAGTTGTTTTAGATCATTACATGTTTGATACTTGCCATCATGATCATATGTATTATTTAGAACACCATCTGTTTCCATGAATACAATTTGTGCGATTCTTCTGCCGACCACTAAAGGTATAGTATGATATCTTGAATTATTTGTGATTTCCATTGTCCATCTGTTGTAATAGTTACAATCACCCCATCCACTACATTTGCATATTTCCAGAAAGTTTCTACCACATGATGATCTTGATTTCATCATTGTGGTGACAGAATTTCTGCCTCCAATAAATTCATTAGTGTGACATAAAATGGTTTCTCCAGGTTTAATTAAAATTATTTTTTCACTTGGATCTATATTTTCAAATTTGTGTTTCATAACAGTCGCTTCTTGTGGTTTTCCCCATACTTTGGTTACATGATCTTTTGAATACATATTATAGTATGAAAGACGTGTTTTGGTTTCTCTATAATAATAAGGACCCAATGTAACATCATAAGAGCTTGTATTTAAATTTTTAATATCAAACGGTTCTATTATAATTTTATTATTTTTCATGTATTCCACGATGATTTTATCACTTAAAACACTATATTTAGATTCCATATGTTTTCTTGATGATATTAAGTTAATAATCCATTATATGTTATTTTCAAATTTTTGTGAAAATAAAATCAAATGCAAATATATGATGAAAAAATATAAATTGATGGATTTAGAAAATGATGCAAATAAGAAAAGTTTTACTAGTCATGATGAGATTAAACCTATCAGTTTCAGAGATGAATTATTGGGAGTATTTTTTGAACATCAAGTAAAAATCAAGATGTTTCACTTTGAGACCACTTTGTATTCAGGTCATAAGGCAAGTGATAAATATTTGAAGAAATTTGAGAAAAATTTTGATAAATTTATGGAGTGTTTACAAGGCAAAACCAATAAACTAAATACAAATAATATAAATATCAATGCAAACATGGTAAAGTCTATTGATGACTTGGTCAATTATTTGAAGGAAACTGTACAATATTTTACGAATGATAAATTTAATGTTGAAATAAGAGATAGTGCATTATTTAATATTCGTGATGAAATAGTGGATGATATATACCAATTTATATATTTATTGACTTTTGAGTGATATTTTATAAAAAAAGATGAAATTTGGATTGCATCGAATGTATGTTTTCATTATTTGATATTATTAAAAATGCTATCAAATATATTCAATAAATTCACATATGCAAAATCGAACATTTTGTATAATTATAATATGCCAACTGGAACATTTGAAATGAATGGGAGAAAGGATTATAAAACATTATCAGGTACTTTTAAAGATATTATGATGAGAAAGAAAGAGATTATGGAGATTAACCGCGAAATCAATGATAAATTGTGTGTGTATCATCACGATGACAAATCTTTTACGATGATAACAGAATCAGATCAACAATCCATGACAAAGAATATAATTTGCGCAATTCGTAAATTATTGTTATTATTGATGGATTACCAATATTTTATGAATGGTCTTCTTCACTTGAAATCTGATGAAATAATAAATGAACATAACAATGAACATATTTTGTTGTTGAATGGTTTAATATATGAGGATGAGTTTTATAAAAATTTAAAGAATTTATGGAATAATAATAAAGTGGTGCATAAATATTCATTAATATTTGGTGAATTCAAGTATCAAATGTATGATGAGTTTATGCATTATATGCGCAAGAACATATTTTGTGATATTAATGTTAATTCATCATTTGAATACGATCCAATGAATGACAAAATAAAAACTAAATTTGAATGTATTTATAAGAAAAATAATTTAGATGAGCATGCTATTGATTTTGAATTTGATTTTGGAGAAATAAATCAAATTCATAATTTTTTCATGGAAATTGTGACAAATTTTGTGACAAAGAAGGATACCATAACATTATTACAATTATCAGAGGATGGAAATTTGTCATTTATTGATTTTAGTATTAATAATATGGTAAAGTGTATGAATAATTTTACAAAGGATGCTGTATTTAAATTTAATATTGATTTGGATGACAAGAATTTGTATTTCATTCCACATGAAGAGGCCTTGAAACAAGATCATGTTTTGACAACAGGTAATATTCTTATTCAAAGGAACAATTTCTATCCATTATCTGTGTTTATGAGCACTTTAGATAATACTATCAATTTTACAAAATTCATTGATCCAATGTATATTATTGACACTGATAAGATGAGACAACAACATATGACTTTTTACAAGCTTGCACAGTTATCTTTCAATTGAGAATACTTGTATAGATATGCATAATGTAGACTTTTATACTCAAAATTATCAAATATAACTGATTTTTTGAAAAAAAATTGATTTTTTTATTGCTTGAACCCCTTAAATCTTATTATCGGTATAAAAACAAAATGATGATTCGTATACAATTACCAAATAATACTTATAAAAAACCTACATGTGGATTAGCCGCAAATATCGTAAATCCAATAAATGGCAATACTATTTACTCAGGGCAACTTGACAAAAATGTATATGATGGTGTTGGTGCACTTTACTATGACAGTGGAAAATTACAATACATTGGCCATTTCAAGAAAGGATTACCAGGAGGACGTGGAATTTACTACAATGAAGAAGGAAAGTTAACTTTTGATGGTGATTTTATTGAGGGATGTGCATGTGGAAAAGGAAAATATTATGCAAATGATAAAATGGCTGCATGCGGTGAATGGGTTGAAGGAGATTTAGCTGGAGAATGTAAATTATATAATGATGAATTCATGTATTATGAAGGGCGCATTGCATTTGGAAAGTATTGTGGAGAAGGAAAATTATGGAGAAAATTTAATGGTAACACTGTATTAGAATACGAAGGAACATTTCACAATGATTTGCCTGATGGTTATGGTAAAAAATATGATAGAAATGAAAATCTTCAATACAAAGGAGAAATTATATGTGGTAAAGCACATGGTCGTGGTAAAGCATATACTGATGGTTGCGTTATATATGATGGAGAATGGGAAAATGACAAATATCATGGACATGGAATTTCATATAATGCCAATGGTATTAAAATCTTTGAAGGTGAATTCAGAGAAGGAGAATATGACATTAAAGGAATACAGTACAGCTCAATTACAGGTAACAAAGTTTATGAAGGTGAAATCAATAATGTTATGGCAAATGGACATGGAATTTCTTTTGACAAAGATGGAGTATTACCAGTGTATGAAGGTTCATGGAAAAATAATAATAAACATGGACTTGGAATTTCATATCAAAATGGAATTAAAGTATTCGAAGGAGAATTTGTCAATGATAAACCTACAAAATCAATAGAAGAAATAGAACTTGCAAAACAAAATGAAAAAGCAAAATTAAATGGACCATATACTGTGTATGAAAACGATGTGGAAATATACAACGGAAATTTCCAAGATAATTTTTATCATGGACAAGGAACTTTATATGAAAAAGGAGTAAAGAGTTATGAAGGAGAATTTTATCAAGATATTCAACATGGAGAAGGAAAGAGATATAATGATAAAGGAGTTCTAACATTTGAAGGTACTTTAGATTATAATGAAATGACCGGAAGAGGTACTTTGTATGATGAACAAGGACAAACTATTTATTCAGGAGAATTCAAGGAAAATAAATATCACGGAGAAGGAGATTTGTATGAGAATAATGCATTAGTATATTCTGGTAACTTTAAAAAGGGATTATTTGATGGAGAAGGTGTCATGTACAATAAAGATGGTGTAAGAGTGTATGAAGGAGATTTCAAGAAGGGAATTCAACATGGAAATGGTACTAGATTTAATGATCAAGGAGTAAAAACTTTTGAAGGAAAACTTTATTATGATAACATGGAAGGAAATTGCAAGTTATATAATGATCAAGGAGTAATGACTTTTGAAGGTACATTGAAGGATAATTTGAAGGAAGGAAAAGGATATTTGTATGATGAAGCAGGAAATATTACTTTCAAGGGATATTTCGAACAAGATGTATTTTGGGGAGAAGGAACTTTATATAACAACGGAAATATTTTGTATAAGGGTGAATTCAGTCAAGGTAAATATTGTGGACAAGGAACATTATGTGATCCAGAGACCTGTGAAGTAGTATATGAAGGAGAATTCGTTGACAAGAAGAATGGAGATGGAACTTTATATGAAAACGGAATTAAAATATTCACTGGAACATTTTCAGAAGATTCATTTGTTGAAGGAACTTTATATGACCAAGAAGGAAATAAAGAATATGATGGTACATTTAATTCAAATAATGAAAGATCAGGAAAGGGAACTTTGTATTATAAGGGTGAAGTCGCATACAAAGGAGAATGGGAAAATGATAAAATAAATGGTGTTGGAACAAGTTATCATTCAAATGGAACTATTGCATATGAAGGTACATGGATTGATTCAAAGATGCATGGTATTGGAAAGAGTTATTATCCAAATGGACACATTGAATATATTGGAGCTTGGTATAAAGGAACTATGGAAGGAGATGGTGTTAGATATTATTTAACAGGACAAATTGAGTATGATGGAGAATGGAATGGTTCAGTGAAACATGGATTTGGAATTTTGTATATTCAAGACAAAACTAAAATATATGAAGGAGATTGGAGTTGTAATTTGAGACATGGAAAAGGTATGGAATATAAAGATAACAAACTCGTTTATCGTGGAGAATGGTGTGAAAATATGAAACAAGGATTTGGAGAATTATTTCACAATGGAAATCAAGTTAAATATGCAGGATTATTTCACAGTGATTTGAAAAATGGAGAAGGTGTCGAATTTTTTGAAAACTGTCTGGTTAACTATAGTGGACAATATGAAGATGGACTTAAACATGGATTAGGTGAATTATACAATGAATCTGGAGAATATCTTGGAATGGCATATTTTGAAAAGGGAGTACAAAAATACATCAAATTGAATACAGTCGTGGAATCAGTTGAATCAAAGGTTCATAATATTGTCAAGGAAGAAATTATTCCAGAATGTGCAGAAGAATGTATTCAAGTTACAAAGAAGGTTTTAGTAGTAACTAACTCTTCAATGATTCCTCCAGCATTACCAGAAAGATACGAAGGAGAAATGGAAAATAATACAAGACATGGTGTTGGTATTTTGTATTATAGTACTGGTGAGAAACAATATGAAGGAGAATGGAAAGATGGAAAGAAATATGATATTGGAACTTTATATTACAAGAACGGAAATAAGCAATATGAAGGAGAATGGAATAATGACATGAGATCTGGTTTTGGAATTAAATATGATGAAGAAGAGAATATTGAATATATGGGATCTTGGGTTAACGACGAACGTGCATAATTGTGCTGATTACTTTATTGATTAATTATTTTTATTTATTTTATAATTTTCTTTTAATGATAAATTAATTTTAGTTTTGCACAAATGAAATAATTATTACTTTTTTTAAGTTAGATTTGCATGCGAATCATTTAAGTGTTCAATTAATTTTTCAATGAAATCATTACAATCAATAAGTTTATTATCTTCAATTGTAATTTTTAATTTATTGCACATATTCACAAAATTACTTTCATTTATATTTTCAAATACATTTATGTTTTTCAATACATTCATAAACTCATTACAATCCATAACTTTTGTATATTTATTAATAACTTTTAGTATTTTTTGTCTTAATGTTAATAAATTTTTATTGATGTTTTTTAATTTACATCTTGATATGAAATGTGAATCACCACAATTATAACATGAATCGTTTGCACCTAATAGCATTTTTTCTATAATATTTATTTCTTCATCCGGTAATTTAATGGATGTGAAACTTCCTCCTCTGACATTATCAATACCATATTTATTCATCATCATCAAAGTATATTTATCTTCATCAAATATGTTACAATTATTGATGATATCCAATATTTTTATTGGTTTGTGCAAAGAAGTCCATGCAGATGCATATGTTTTATTGAGAATGTTATTTTGATCAAAATGTTTATTTATTCTTTTTATTGTATTTTTGGATTTTCCCACATAATATTTATTGGATTCCAAAAGCAATATGTAGATATCTATCATAAATCAAAAAGTAATATAGCAACTTGTGAATTTTATTTATTATTCAACTTTTTATTTGCTTTTTTTACTAACTTTTTTGTTACTTTTTTCTTTTATTTTAATTTCTTCAACAGATTCATATGATTCAACTTGTTCAGAATCATTGTTGAATAAATCGGATTCAATGGTTTCTTTTATTATTTGTTCTGAAGTTGTTATTTCTTTATTTTTAATATCATTGAGTTGTGCTAATATTGAATTGCATTGATCAATGGAAATATAGAAGAGTGTATTTTTGATATTATCATTTAGATTATCAAAAGATTTATTTATTAATATATTTTTTATATCATCATTATTTTTTAAAATTATTAATTTGAAATAATCATATATCGAATCAACCAATTGATAATATATTTTGTTATCATATATTTTTGCAATTAAATCAGTCCAATTGTTAATATTAATTTTTGTTGAGAATTGTTTTGCATAATGATTTTTTAATTTATCAACATATAAATCTGCACCTAACATAAATATTAAATCATATAATTGTACAATTTCTTCTGCATTTAATTCACTCGATGTTTGAATATCTTCACAGTACAAATATCTCAACAAAACATTTAAAATTTTTGAATAATGATTGATCATGATGCAGTTATCATTGGAAGAGCATTCAAATCCAATTTTTTTGTGCATACAATTTAAGATTATGTAATGTGCATTTACATTGGAATCCAAACATGCAAATGTCATATCTCCTTCTGATGTATTATATAATTCTTTTAGTAAGGTGTTCATATTTTAATTTATGTCATATAATGAACTATGTGATATAATGCAAAGATCAACTTTTTTTAAGTTAATAATATATATAAATCAAAATATGAACATTATAAAACCTGCAGAAATATCATCAAATTTGAAAAAAAGATTACCAGACATAATTATTGGGGCATTAACACTTGTTGCTGGATTAGCATGGAATGATGCATTTCAAGATACAATAAATAATTATTTTCCAGATAATAAAAAGAATAACTACAAATATAAATTATTATATGCATTGATTCTCACTATTATTATTGTTATTATTATTACAATTTTTATTGGTATTACAGATAAGCTTTAAAAAAGTTGAATATTAATTTAAAAGCAGATTTCATGTTATTAATACATTACAATAAGATGAATAAGCCTCATATATCAATTATATTTTTAGGTCATGTAGATTGTGGAAAATCAACAATAGGTGGTAATTTACTATATCTAAATGGTATGATTAGTGAAAGAGAAATAGACAAATTGAAGAGAGAATCTGTGAATCTTGGAAGAGAAAGTTGGTTTTTGGCATATATTATGGATCAAAATGATGAAGAGAAAGAAAAGGGAAAAACAGTTGAAGTTGGGAGAGCCGTTTTTGAAACAGAAAAAAGAAGATATACTATATTGGATGCTCCTGGACACAAAGAACATATTTGTAATATGATAAGTGCATCTGCTCATGCTGATTATGCAATTTTAGTGATTTCTGCAAGAGGTGGTGAATTTGAGATAGGTTTTGAGAGATCTGGTCAAACAAGAGAACATGTGTTGTTGGCAAAGATAATGAATGTGAAGAAATTGATTGTGCTTATAAACAAAATGGATGACAAGACTGTTTTGTGGTCAGAAAAAAGATACAACGAGATATGTGGTAAATTAAGTGTTTTTATCAAAGTAAATGGATTCAAAAAAGATGTTGAATACGTGCCTATTTCAGGATTATATGGTGATAATTTGGTCAAGAAAAGTACTATATCTGAATTAGATTGGTATTATGAGAAAAATGGGAAAACATTTATTGAAACTTTGGATGATTTGGAATATGTGAATAATAGTAAAAATGAAGGTGTTATTATTACTATTTTGGATAAGTATGTTGAACAAGGTAAATTCTATGTGATTTCAAAAATAGAAAATGGTACATTAAGAAAAGGTGATAAGTTAAATATATTACCAACAAATAAAAATATAATTGTAGATCAAATTTATACTGAATTTTCTGAAAAACCAATTGAAGATAATGTTGTTTTGAATTCTGGGGAAATAGTTTATATTGTGATTAAAGGTTTGGACATTAATGATATTCATCCGGGGTTTATCTTATGTGATAATAAAAGTAATTTGCAACCAACAAGAGAATTTAAGGCTGTAATTAAAGTTATAGAAAAAGGACCAAGTACAGAAGTTCTCACAAAAGGAAGTAGAGCGATGATGCATTTGAGTACTTTGACATGTGAAGTTGAAATAGAAAAAGTGTTAAGCGTAGAAAGTATGAAAGTGACAAATGGGAAAAAAGAGAAAATATCAAGTAAATCACCATTTGTACGTAAAGGTTCAACTGGACACATAATTTTGAAAATTGCTAATGGACAGACAATATGTTGTTCTAAAAAAGAGATATGTGCAGCAATATCAAATTTTGCATTGAGGGATGGTGATAAGACAATTGCTGTTGGTCAAATTGTTGGGATTAAACCAGTTAATTAAAAAGACACACAAAAACAAATTTTTGATATGTGCGTTGTTCAGCATTCGGCCTCATTTCATTCGAATATGTGCCACACTTTGCTCCAAAGTATGTTTTTATAAAAAAGTTGAAATGATAACAGCCTGACATCTTTATTTATTGTGATTTAAATTAATAATATACATATGTTTACAAAAATATTAGGAGGATGTTCATTTTTAGCAAGTTCAACATTATTCTTTAAGGCATACAAATCGTATGATAAAGCAGAAGATTTGTTCAAAAATATAACAACAGAATTTAAATCAAATATGATTCATAAATTAGAATTTACAGGTGATGATTATTTTAGTTATTTTGAAATTAAAGAAGCACAAACAACTTATGAGGCACCTATATATATGACTGTTTTTAAGGATATATCAGTGCCTCTTGGTGGTAACGTGAAAACACAATTTAAAACGATATATGAGAATGCATTTGGTGATGTACCAAATGAATATAAATTTTTTAATAATTGCAAATGTCACATGTCTAGTAGTTATAAAAAATCATATGATTTTTCATATTATGATTATAATGGTATGGTGGAATATATGAAAAACAAAGATCCCAAACTGGATATTCACAAAATAAAAATTACTGGAAATAGATTTGAGATTAATGATGGTAAAAAATTAAATACCATATACATCTATGGTCAAGTTCAAGATAATAATTTTATGATAAGTGATGTATCTGATAATGCTTCGGATCTGGCATATAAAAAATCACCATTTATTTTAAAGACATTTGGTGGGATTGTATGTCTGGTATCATCAATATTTTTTTTGGTAGTATAAAAAGTTGTTTGGTATTTTGCTCGCTGATTTTAAAAAAAATTGAAAATTTGACATATTGCATATCTCATTATTGTTTTGTTCATTATAAAATGAATAGTGATGAAAAGTTATTTACTTCAAGTATTTTTGCATTAGGTTCTTTCTTTGCATTTAAGGCTCATAAGTCATTCGAATTTAATAAAAAATTATTAAAAATTTCATATGAACCAACAAACAAATATATTCACAAATTTACTTTGAAAGACAAATATCATGCAAAATTTTTCATCATAAAAGAAAAATGCACAAGATATAATCCACCAATGTACATGAATGTTGGACATAATAATTCTTTTGGTATACCAATTGGAGGTGGAACAACAACAAAGTTTGAACAAATATACAAAACATTGATAAGTACATTGCCATCATATTATGTTTTTGATAAAAATAGAACATATCATATATCAAATGAATATTTGTATTCACAAACATATCACAATTACAATTCAATGTCAGAATATCTAACAATAAATAATATTCCAATTGATATTCACAGAGTAAGAACAACAAGTGATAGTTTCAAATTACTTGATGGAACTGACATGAAAGACATATATTTATATGGTGAAGCAAAAAAAGACGAATATTTGATAACTCATGTATCAGATAATCCAGCACATTTGGCAAATAAAATATCACCATTTATATTGAAAAGTATAATTGCTGGAGCATTATTTGCAGTATCAACATTTTGCATATTTTTGAAAAATTGAAAATTGGACACAATGATTATTGTTTTTTTATTTAACTAATATTGAACAATGAACAATGATGTATATATGATTAGTAGTATTTTATTTGGATCAAGTATTTTTGTGGATTCAAAGCATAAAAATTATTCAACATAAAAGAGGAACTAATAGAATTTATTATTCCAATTCACACAATGTCAAGTTTTGCCAAGTCCGGAAACCTCAGTGAAGGTCTAAGTGATTCATGAGAAATAAATTTTGAATATATATTGAAAACTTTTATTCATTCATTTCCAAATAATTATGTATTGAACGAGCCAGTGTATCATATATCTAAAAAATACAAATATGACATTACAAATCAAATCAAATCAAATCAAATCAAATCATAATTATAATTCAACATTTGAATATATTAAAAAATATAATATAAAATGAAATAAAATCGAATAGCAATAGTTTTGAATTATTTAATGGACAAGACATGAAAGAAATATATTTATATGGAAAAATAAAAGAAGATAAATATGTAACAAGTCATGTATCAAATGATCCGGAATATTTGGCAAATAAAATATCTTCTTATTTGTTAAAAAGTGTTTGTGTTATTGGTATGTTATCATTATCTGCACTTTTAATGATTATGTAAATAATGTCATGTCAAAAACATTTTTTTTATTTCTGCGAAAAATATATAAAATGAAATTATCAATATTGATACCAAGTGTATTTGAAAGATATGAATTATTAAAAAAGCTAACTGATGAAATGAATAAACAAATCAATGGAAATCCTGAAAGTAAACAGGTTGAGATTGTTGTGTTATTAGAAAATAGGCGTCGTACCATAGGACATAAAAGAAATGATTTATTGGAGTTAAGTAAAGGAGACTATGTAGTATTTGTTGATGATGATGATCGAATATCTGATGATTTTGTTAAAGAATTATTATTGGCCACAAAAAACAATTTTGATTGCATTGTGTATGATGTATCTGTATCAATCAATGGTGGAAACCCAAAAATATGCAAATATGGAAAAGAATATCAACATTCAGAGGATACAAATTATTATTATAGAAAACCAAATCCACGTATGTGTTATAAAAGAGAAGTGGCAATTAAACACAAATTCAAAGATATGAGTTTTTATGAAGATGATGAGTGGGCCGAAAGATCAACACCAAGTATACAGAGCCAATATAGGATTAATAAAGTATTATATATGTATGATTTTTTTAATAAACCAGCAGGATGGTATTTTGATTCATAAATAAATCAAAAAACATAAATGATATTTTGATTCATAAATAAATCAAAAAACATAAATGATATTTTGATTCATAAATAAATCAAAAAACATAAATGATATTTTGATTCATAAATAAATCAAAAAACATAAATGATATGTTGCTTTATAAATGATATATTGCTTCATAAATAAATAATATCATGTTAAAAACACATTTTTTATTTCTATAAAAAATGTATAAAATGAAATTATCTATATTAATACCAAGTGTATTTGAAAGATATGATTTATTAAAAAAATTAACTGATGAATTGAACAGACAAATTAATGAAAATCCAGAAAGTAAAGAAATTGAAATTATTGTATTATTGGAGAATAAACGCAGAACGACTGGACATAAAAGAAATGATTTATTGGAGTTAAGCAAAGGTGATTATGTGGTGTTTATTGATGATGATGATAGGATATCCAGTGATTACATTAAAGAATTATTGTTGGTGACTAAATATAATTCGGATTGTATTATTTATGATGTATCAGTGTCAATTAATAATGAACAACCAAAAATATGTAAATATGGTAAAGAATATAAACACTCAGAAGATATTGATTATTATTACAGATTGCCAAATCACATTATGTGTTATAAAAGGGATATTGCAATTCAACATAAATTTAAAGATGTGAGTTTTTATGAAGATGATGAATGGGCAATTAGAGCAACGCAAAGTATACAAACTCAATATAAAATAAATAAAGTTTTGTATTTTTACGATTTCTTCGATAAACCAAAAGATTGGTATTTTTCTTCATGAATCAAAAAACATAAATGATATTTTTCTTCATGAATCAAAAAACATAAATGATATTTTTCTTCATGAATCAAAAAACACAAATGATATTTTTCTTCATGAATCAAAAAACATAAATGATATTTTTCTTCATGAATCAAAAAACATAAATGATATTTTTCTTCATGAATCAAAAAACATAAATGATATTTTTCTTCATGAATCAAAAAACATAAATGATATTTTTCTTCATGAATCAAAAAACATAAATGATATTTTTCTTCATGAATCAAAAAACATAAATGATATTTTTCTTCATGAATCAAAAAACATAAATGATATTTTTCTTCATGAATCAAAA
>Ga0302280_1000351_pt1 | contig 40221 bp, 35 predicted proteins | sample III_Fen_E1_1_FD_198771 | JGI IMG/M metagenome (GOLD analysis project Ga0302280, IMG submission 198771) | Peat permafrost microbial communities from Stordalen Mire near Abisko, Sweden - III_Fen_E1_1 | ecosystem: Environmental > Terrestrial > Soil > Wetlands > Permafrost | place: Sweden: Abisko... | reverse complement strand
CAACCCCAACCCCAACCCCAACCCCAACCCCAACCCCAACCCCAACCCCAACCCCAACCCCAACCCCAACCCCAACCCCAACCCCAACCCCTTCAAAAAAAATATATTGAGTTAATGTGAATATAAATTAAAGATAAGATCAAATTTATACACGTATTCTATTAATGATTAATCTGTTCAATCTAATTTTGGATTAATAGAAGTTCATTAATATTAAACATTAATTCAAAACATTTAAAAGATTTTCACTTATAGATAAATGTAGATCAGTCTGACTCAATTGCCTAACTCCTTGGGAAGCTACTCTCCCTTTTTCAGAGCGTATTTCTTGGACTCGACCTTACCATCATCATTGATAGTTTTCACGATGTTTCTCTAGCCATTGGGGAAAAGATAATCTTCAGTTGTCTCAGAGTGAGCCTTGCCGTCCTTGATAGTCTTTTTGGTGGTCACTGTTTTCTTTGATTCCTTGCCATTTTTGTTAGTCCAAACAGAAGAAGTCTTAACAGTTTATCCGTCTTTGACGTTCTTCTCATCAGCCTAATCCACCATGATTCTGTCCAAATCTTTAGTCCATTTGTTATGGAAAATGGGTCTGAAATCATCATCATCACCTCCCCAACTCAAGAGTCTGTTCCCGAAGAAATCGTCGAAGATGCTATGAGCTCGAATTGGCACCATTTCTCCGAAGATGAGATTGTCATAATTTTCTCTTTTAATCTCATTAGAAAGGGCATTGTATGCTTCATTCACAGCAATAAATTTGGCATGAGCAGCTTAGTCGTTAGGATTGCTCTTAGGATGATATTTAAGTGCAAGTTTTCTGTAGGCTGTTTTTATCTCTTCCAGAGTTGCTGTCTTTGGCACACCCAAAGTCATATAGTAGTTGTTCAGAGGATTTGGGTAATGCTCATTGAAGAATTTCTCTTCTTCTTCATCAAGGACTCCATGCTCATTGAAGAATCTCTCGAAGGTTGAGTTGGCATCATTGAGAGAGTACTCCTGTTTTAGGACCTCATCATAGTTGGATCTTTTGTTCCTATCAGACAGTACCTCATAGGCTTCAGAAATATCATGAAACTTTGTCTCAGCACTCTTCCTATGTTCTTTGTGTTTATCAGGATGCCACTGTGCTGCAAGTCTTTCATAAGCACTTTATATTTAAAACAGGGAGGCGTTTTCACTGACGCCGAGGATTGCGTAATAGTCTTTCACAGGTTGTTTGGAGCTCATTGGAGAAAGATCGGTTGATTTTCAATTATAAAGATCATCATCAATATTTCGGATTTATATTAGAAAGACTATTCTAGATTTTTAAATTATGCTACGAGTTATTATACTCGCAACTCTAAGCTTTTTATTTTGCAAATGCGAAAAAATAGAGAATCTAAATTTAGCCCAACTGATGTATGGACCTTGGAAAGACGCTCCTAAAGGTCATTCTCACAGTTTTAGAGAATAATTCTGTCTGATTGTATTTTTATCTTTGAGCCTTGATTATCAGGTTCTTAGAATCTTTAATTGATGTAATATATAGGCTATTTTTGCCTCTCCTATCGTTATACCAGTTATTTCAATATTTAGCTTGACGATTGGATTTATCATGATAGATATCTTCGAAAATCCTAAGATGCCGAAGAAGACAAAAGAATTTAGAAAGAGAATGATCAATCAATCGACAATAAGTTTCAAGTTAAAAATAGTAAACCACTTCCTATGCTCTAAATAAAGCTACAAAAAATATTCAAACCTCTAATTAATAAGTCAGCAAAAAGCTCAAAAAAATCTAAAATAATAGCGATTTAAAGAATGTTAATTGATGACAAAGTCATCATAAAAATGCAGGAATGTTAGAATGCAAAATGATAAAGTGGACTTTCGCATTATTTTAACATAATATATGTAATACTTTAATTATGAGATTAATTTCGCCTTGATAATTTTCATATTTAGCAAAAAATAATTGGAATTCATAAAACAATTAGCTTTTGGATGTCAAAGAGCAGTGAGATTGCGACAAATCACTAAGTTTTGATGTTCATAGATACGAACAGCAATAATATAATGGAAGACTTTACAGCTCAACCTCATCTCAAAGATTCATATTGACTCTGTTTTAAATCAATTTTAACATTCCAGTCCTAAATTTATATTTCCTTTTTATTGTCGATTTAACTCAATTCACTCATTCCTCAATACTTGAGAAGGAGGTGCTGGTATGATTGTGATGCTGTTTTAATGAAGTATAGCCTTGATGATAATAAAATATTCTGCCATCATCAGATTTGCCGCCAATCTACTCTAGTTTATCAAAAGTAGTTGAATCACCACATAAATTAGATTAATGGATAGTATGGGATTAATAGAGATTGCCATTGATTGGTTATATGCGAACATTGCACAGTCAATACTAATCGAATTGGGCTTCTTCATGTCGTTTCAAGATAAATAAAGCCAGAAAGCAGATTAATTCGCTTCCGCCGATTTAAATTCAATAAAGTCTGGTTGTTTATTGCAATTTATATTGAATATGGCTAGCGTTTTTTCTACTACATCTATCAGACTAGTACCATCATTTTCCCTTACAATTTATTAATTAACTCCATAACTGTTTTGTTTACTGTTTTTTCGGTAAGTAAAAGAATATCTTGTTCAGAATAACAATACCAACGAATTTAATTAACAAATACAAGTCGTATTGATTTCTCCAGTAAATACAGTAAATCGTAAAATTCAGGCTACAATATAATTATCTTATAGTGATGAGGCAAAACATTATTATCCTGCTCATTGTCGTCATTTGTGCGGCTTCCCAGACCTCAAACTGCGATTCTAATTGTCTCAGTTGTGTAAGTGGGCAATGCCAGTCCTGTCATCAGGCCTTCTATCTAAGTGCTAATAAATGCTATTACTGTTCTTTGAACTGTAATTCTTGCACATCAGCTAACAACTGCCAAACATGCGTCTATGGCTATTATAGCAATGGTGCTATATGCCAAGCCTGCTCTACTGGATGTCTCTATTGCCAAGACAGTAGTAATTGTACAACATGTGGAAATTCATTTTATCTCACATAAGGGAAATGTTTTTCCTGCACTCTTCCTTGTGCATAGTGTACCAATTCTACAAACTGTTTAGGCTGCATTTAAACCTCTTACTTGAAAAATTCAACCTGCCTTGCCTGTGATCCACTATGTGCATTTTGTGAAAACTATGTAGGATGCCTTTCTTGCGCTCAGGGCTATTATCTGATCAATCAAACTTGCATCCCTTGCAAATCACATTGTGCGGTTTGCTCTGACAATACATCCTGCAAAACCTGCATTTCAGGCTATTATCTGCTTAACAATGACTGCGTTTCTTGCGGGAACTGTTCAAATAAAGCTTACTGCATTAGTCACCATACTTGCCCTGTTTTATCGGTTGCTTCTGCGATGCCAAATCCTCCAGCTAGTGGCTTTACAATTGCAATATATATCGTGATTCCTTTTGCTGTCAGTCTATTTTTATTGGGATGCTGCTTTTATGTCTTTCTGAAAAAACAAGTCACAACTTCAGCTAAAAATGTAGCCGAGCCAGCAACAGACAAAACAGAGTCCACAGATAAAGAAATACGTTCCGAAGCCGGGGATAATTAGGCAAAAAAATAGGCCACCATCCTTGGATCGATGCGACTAAAGAATGTTAAAAAATAATCCTAGTTTCCTCTTGACTACGATGGAGACGCAATTCATTCGACAGACACTCTTTGATTGTTCTTCCTGATTAATCATTTATTCAAATCATAATATTATTCCAAAATAGGACAATAAAATTATCTCATAAGTTGATAATTAAATATTGAAGGAGATATGTTTGGATCTCAGATTTGCAAGAGGGCGAAGTCTTCGACCAAAAAGACGCCATTATTTGAGGATATAACTGAACTAATCAATTATACATAGATATTAAATAAAAATAAACCCTAAATTTTTATATCAAGCATATTCAAAATTGCTATTAGGTTATGATATAAGTGTTTAGATCGAGTCTGGCTCGAACTTCTCCCAATATTACCTTAAGCCTTCGTCTCTGATGTATTGAGGATTGTATTTTAAATGCAGAATCTTGATGATAGATGACAAAAGATATTATAATCACATATTAATCAATAATAGATATTAGATATATCTTGGCATCATTGAATGTTTGAGGAAATTCCAACATTAGCCGTCATCGGCTCGTGCATAATCATTCTCTTAACAATCGTTATTTATCGACAGATCATCAAGCCCTATAAGTAGTTTCAGCTTTACAAGCGCATACTCACTTCATCTTATACCACACTTGTTTGTCCCTACAGTATATTGGGAACAGGTATGTTTGATAGGCATAAGCAGGACTTATAAGAACACAATGACAGTAATTATAGCTATAAGACAACTTACGCGCACCATCAAGTTGTTTTGTCAAGACTCGCGGGTCGCACATTCATTGATTTAATCGACCCACTTCTTATTAGAGAGCTTTATGACAAAACTTTAGATGGGTGCTACAAAAAGTGTACATTTATCCCTGTGGTGATGGGTATATTTAGTTTGTTTGGAAATGGCCTTGTGTTTAGTGAAGGAGCATAATGGAAGAATAAAAGAAAAATAATGAGCAGTGTTTTTAACTTTGACTTCTTAAAAACAAAAATCAAAGCCATTTCCTCAATCACTCAATAGAAGATTAAGGAAGTCGAGGAAACTGAAGAAAACAAGGGCAAATCTTCAATCAAGATTGATGCCAATAATCTCTTTCAAAGGATATTTGGAAATGTGGTCATCAAATGCTTTTTTGGAGATATAAAGTTGTAGAAACTGTAGAATCAATAAATTTTTATGTATGTCAACAGTCTTATATAAAAGATGGGTCGAAGATCGGCCAGTGCTTTCGCCTTCCTCTTTCCAACATTGACTTATAAGTACAATGTACGACCAATCGACAGATAGGTAAATCATATGCTATTAATGTTTAAATAATTTGCCACCAACGTCATTAAAGAACAAGTTAGATTATTTAAATCAAACGACTCCAAAGGCGCAAACAAATTTGTTGGAATTATTGAAAAATTAGTGAAGGAGAATCAGCTAAAAGAATAAGACGAGGCCAATACTGACACCGACAAGAAGGACTATTATACCATCAATAATCTAATTGATTAGTTCGCAACCTTCTTTGTGGCTGGAACTGAATCTACAGGCAGTATGGCCACAACTTTAATTTATCTCCTCGCCAAATATCCTGAGGTGCAAGCCAAGGTCAGAAAATAGATTGATGATGTTGTTGGCGATAACATCGAAGATCTAACTTTTTAACAATTGAAAGAACTCACTTATCTTTAGAATGTGCAGAAAGAAACCTTGAGAATGCACAGTCCATCGAATGGAATTATGCCTCGATAAGTGATAAAGGACCATTTAATAGGAAATATCCCTCTTAAAAAAGGAATGCTGATATCTGTCAAATCAAAATCCAATCATTACAAAGAGTAGTTTTATGTCAATCCTATGAGTTTCGACCCTGATAGATGGAACAATTTAGACTCCTCGAAAGTGGACCCTTTCAGTTATTTTCCTTTTAGCGCCGGCCTACGAAACTGCATTGGACAGCATTTGGCTATGATTTAGAGTAAAGTTGCCATAGTGATAATTCTTAAAAGATACAAGACAATAACTCCTGAGAATCTCAATTTAAGAACTCAAATGCGAGAACTGTAGGCGATTGAAAGAATGCTGACAACCTTCTAAAAGAGCGAATGAACAATTTGATTTAGAATAAATCTATGATAATGATAATGATAATCGAGCAGTTGTTGATTGTTATTAATGAATATCACTTTAGAGGACACATTTATCATGAATTTTGTTTATTGATCTTTTTGATACCTTGAAAGAGACCATCTTTGAGCTTATCGATGGATTTACTCTCTTGCCTTCTCTTCCGATACGATTTCCTATAAAAAATCACCAATTTCAGAGCCAATAGTTGAAAGAGTCTATTGGAGAAGAAAAATGAATAAGATTATAATCATTGAGTAGAAGGCCCACTTATTCATAGAGGCGTATGACAAATAATATCCAGCATTTCCGAGAATATTCTCATGGTGATTTTGAGATCAATTATTAACATACATAAAAACAAAGATGAAAATATAAATAGGTGCTGTATAATTTGTTTTGCATAACATTATTGAATGGGTTAGATCATTAAACCCATCCAATGTCAGAGTATGGGCATTGTTTCAAATTGAAATTGGCCATAGATAATTCATAATACATGTTTAAACTAGTTGCTTTTTTATTGCTCCTCACTGCCTTTGGTGAAGCTCAAAACTGTGATTCCAACTGTCTCAGCTGCAACAACGATTTGTGTTTGTCTTGCAAACAATTCTTCTTCCTGCACAACAATACCTGCACTCACTGTCCTTAGTTTTGCACATCATGCACCTCATTCAGTAGCTGTCAATCATGCGTATACTCTTATTTTAGCAACGGAGTTAGCTGCTAACAATGTTCTTATGGGTGTATAGCCTGTACAAGTAATACAACCTGCACAAGCTGCAGTAGCCAGTTATATTTGTCAAATAATTTTTGCTATCAATGCAAACCCCCATGTCATTCCTGCAGCAGTCCCACAGTTTGCATCTCCTGCATTTCAAATTACTACATGAGCAACTCGACTTGCGTTCCATGCGACGGTCTCTGCGCTTCATGCCAGAGTTAAGTTGGCTGCACATCATGTTCATCAGGTTACCATCTTGTCAATCAAGTCTGCAAACCATGTCAATCATATTGTGGAACCTGCTCTGAGAGTACTTCCTGCATCAGTTGTATTTCAGGCTATTATCTTGTCAATAACCTTTGCCTTTAATGCAATAAAAATTGTTCAGATAAGAATTACTGCATTTCTCATCACGCTTGTCCTGCTGCTGCTGTTGTCTCTTCCTCTAACCTTTCAACTTCCACAAGCAGTTTCTCAATTGGTCTTTACGTTTTGATTCCTATAGCGGTAGGTTTATTTTTAATTGGGTGCATGTACTATATTTACAAGAAAAGAAGTTCAAAATCTAATGGAAAAGAGAGTAGTAACCGTGAGACCATTAGAACCATTACATCCGACAACAATCACTCTGATTAACAGGTCGAAGAGCGAGGCTATGCAAGAGAAAAAGAGGACTTCGAAAAACCAATGGGTCGAGATATTATCAAATCTCCAGAGGAACAACATTCGATAGAAACGAACTGATTTATGTGGTCAATCTTTCATCATCCTTATCATTAATTAAGACAGGTCAAAACTAATCTCATTTTTGCCTGATAAAAATTGATTAAAACTGCGGATATCTATCAGACTGACCCTATATTAATGCTTAATAAAGAAGTATGGATCTTTGATTCAAAGGAAGATCATTTCTTCTATTTTTTACCAGTGAACAAGGCCACCAATGAAATTCCTTTCACACCAATTACTTTGAAACGAATGCCCGGAATATCTCCCTTAGATTTGCCCTTTTTACCGAAACCAGCAACCAAAACTTCATCATTTTCAGAAAGATAGTTGAGGCAACCATCCCATGGTACGAAAGCGGCTACTTTCTTTCCATTCTTCTTGAGCATAACTCTCACTCCTTTTCTGACGGCAGAGTTGGGCTGTTTTGATTCAACACCGATCTTCTCGACAACAAGTCCCTTGGCCATACAACTTCCCATGAATGGATTTTTGAATCTAGAGCACAATAATCTTGCATTATATTCTTTATCGTTCCACCTGAGTAACTAGATTCTTACTTCTGAAGTCTCCTCTTGGTGGCCAGCTTACGGCCTGCGCGAATTCCTCTTGGTTTTCCTGAGCCCATTGACTAATAATAATAATATATTAATTCTAATAAATTAATATTTTTGTAAGGAAAATTAAGTTGTAGGATTCATCACGACTCGATCTTGATGGAGTCCGCAGCCACTTATTTCTGGAGGAAGGGGTGTTGCTTGATCTGATCTAAAGTTAAACGCTTTTATCTGTTTAGCTGAAGAATTCCTTGGATGAGACTCATGGCTGGAGAAGGAATTTATTTTTGGAAGATATAACCCTCGCAGATTTAATCCATCAGCTCATTTTATGTGTTTCCTCTGAAAGGGGCTTATCCGGTGAAGAGTTCGTAGAGTATAATTCCGAGGGACCAAACATCTACTGATTTTTGGATGGGCTGCATTCTACCTTTTTTGGAGAGTCTTTCAGGAGCCAAATATTAAAGAGTTCCAGCAAAGGACTCATCAATTTAAAGATCTCTTGTAACAAGGCCAAAATCACTCATGGCTACATGAACTGAATAAAAAGATTAGTACATTGCTGATCAACTAAAAAGTTATCAGATTTTAGATCCCGATGAATATAGCCCAAACTGTGAAGCTATTACACGCAGGTGATGATGGATTTGAAGGCATAGATGACAAAGTTGAGATGGCGTTGAGTGTATCTCTTTTGAATATTTTTGGTAAATTCTTGTATAATATTCGAGAGATTCCAGGGATAGTAGTCCATAACCAAAAGTCTGTAGTGGTTGACGTGGATAATTTGTTTTCTGAATAAGTTGATGCTTACACTTGCGCCATTGACTTTAACTGGTACTGTTTTAAGAAAACAGTTTCACGGTTTTGATGAATTTAGTGAGAGTTTTCTTATTCATCGAATGAGTTGATCTTCAAAGCAACGACTTCCGAACTGCTCTTTTGAGTGCCCTTCCACACCAGACTGCTCTAAGTTTCAGCCACAAAATGTTGAAATTCGAAATCAGTAAAAATGTTTTCCCAAAAGGAGGGAAGAAGATACTCTTCCGATGACTAAGAACTTACATCCTACTCATAGGGCACGAACATTTAGTCATGCTCTGAGGAGTAACTGAGGTAGATTGGAACAGCAGTCATCACAATAGGCGTCTTGCTAATAAAAGTGTAAGATTATAAAATAAGCCTTTATTGAGCTATTTACTTTGCTTTATGAAGCAATCAGGGAAACTTGTAAATTTTTTGGGCATTATGCGGAAAGGTCAAATTTCTTGCAAAAATGGTTGTAATTTTACCGAAAATGTTGTTGTTACTATGAAACGGGGGAACGTGAATCCTCACCATAAATAATAATTATTCAATAATTAATTAGAATATTATTTTAAAATTAAACTACTTTTCATGCTCTTTATTCTCTACAGCAATAAAAAAATAGGCACCAGAATATCCATTTATTTAAAATTCAAAATTCAACAAGGAAAATCAACAAGGAAAAAAGGAAATTAAAGCTGGATTTTGTACAATGCAACCCGATCAATAGAATCAGTATTGATTTATATTCATTAAAATATTTAGAATTGATTATCATAATGAAGGGTAAAATGATATTTAATCGCAACATCAATAATGTTCTTCCTTTTTTATAACTGGAAGAGATATTTATGAATATCTTTCAGTTGCCACAGGAGGGCTGACCGCGGGCAATTGTGAAAGTGGCTATTGAGGAGGGATTGCTGGAAACTGTAAGAGGAGATTGTAATTTGCTGGAAGATATTGAAAGTAGTTAGGCTAAAATAATCGTCTTTGCAGCAGCTACCTCTCAATTAGAAGTTGAGAGGATTTTTACCTAGCATCAATATATTTTTTCATCATTCCTTCTGCTTTTAACTTGGCATCTTGTTTTAGAACTTCATCATGATCTTCGTTTCTCTGTAGACCGATTTTAATGGTCTAAATTTTGATAGGCTCAATTTATTCTATGTTGGAATCATTAAGACAAAAGAAGCTGAAGGTCTAGATAACATTGAAAACCTTATTTCTCTTTTCTTTTTTGCCAATGCGGCCCTCTCTCTCGAACACATCGAGAATAGCTTTGCAAGTTGATACATTTACATTTAACTCTTAAGCCACCTATTTGATGCTCTCCCCATTCCTGATAGTTCTATCAATAATTTCTTACCTGATACTCTGAGAGATGTGTTTGTAGCTGCTTCTTTTGTTTCTGTCCTGCTTGTTCATATCTGAATTTCTATAAGATAATATGATGATTTAAATTTATAGAGCTCCTTACAAATTCACTCAAATAATATTACATCCCCTTGCATGATTGTTACAGATTGAGGAAATATACTGTTTTCGCGACACAGATAAGGCTTCAATGAGGCTATTTTATCTTGCCAATTTAATATTAATATTTATCTTATTCTCATCAAGGATAATCAGTATTTGAATATATTCTCAGACAAAGATGGAAAGTATCAGTAGGGTCGAGTTTATCTGGCCATCTTACCCATGTTCTCTTAAATTATACGATAATTTAGCTTCAATCTTCGCTGATTTATTCTGAAGCTACCCTATCGGCTTGGAGAACCTGTACTCTCTATTCGACATTTATAAAAAGGAAAAAAGGGTTTTACCATTTATTATTTCTATTTTGATGAGGGACTTTCTCTGTTATTGTGATAAGTCATCGGACGAGCTGTCAGAGCCTATCTATGCGAACCTGAACTATGCCTTTGACTGAGCTGTAATCTTCTTTCCTGCTCTTTATTTTATATAAACTGGAGGTAGCTTTTAAAATCATCAAACTCTTCCAACCGATTGACTCTCCTCCCCGTTTGACTACTCTTGGTTTGTCTCGTCCTTTCCGTATTCTGCAAGCTCTTAGCCTCCTCGTTCTGTCTGCAGAATACATGATATGAATTTTTGGGAATGTTGTTCCTCATCGAACAAGTTTTATTTTATGTTTATTAAAAATTAATCTCAGCCAGCTAATAAATAAAAGAGGAATCGCGAGCAAATACTCAATTAATTAAACTATAATCATTAATAATCATGAAAGGATAAGGCGAAGAGAAATAAATCAAAGAAGAATCTACCGTAACCACCCTGCAGAAGATTGCCAAGAAGATATACTTTATCTTCTGCGGGGTGTAGGAATTAAATGTTGTTATTAATCGCTCGTTAATATCGAACACCTATCAGCAAGTATCTTTGATGATATGCCTCGTAGATTATTGAAATCGTAAATATCGTTCTCCTCTACGGATGGTTCGGGTAAACCCAAAACGGAACGTATGAAATCATCCAAGCCGTCTTTTCTGGAGTGTTGATTATTCTCGGCATCATTCCAAGATTATCCTACAAGCATTATATCTTCCTGCTGATCATAATTTCCTTTTTTGTCATCTGTCTAGCATCAATAGCGGCCACTGCCGTTCTCATAATCAAGTAAACATCTGGGGATACAGCTATCTCACTTTTAGAGGTTACTGTTCAATACTGAGCAATTATTCTCGAATCCAAACAAGTTTTGAATTTAAGGCGAGTGGGCTGTGCACTGATATTGGAGATTTATATACGATCCAACTTGTTTCAACAGGAATGATTAACCTAATTCGAATCGTGTATATATATCTCGCCATTCAAGCCTACAGAGTCTCCAAAAAGACATTTAACTAAGAGTAGAAGCGGAGGAGGCGAAAATAGAGATTTGATGAGAACCTTAAGAATAAAAATCCTTATAGTGTAAATAGAAAGATATGATTAACAGTCATTTATTTTGATGTTGTTGTTATTTATATCTACCAAATATGCAGCAGTTTATACACCATATTCAAGAGTGGCTGGTCGAGGAGGGAATATTTAGATTAATTTAACACCTCATTCTCCTGGTGGTGATGTGGAAAGTTATCACAGCTTTGCTGAGAATTTAGTCCAGAGGGAAAAGGGGGCTTATTAGCTATGTTACGAAGCTTGTACTAAGAACTGTAGGAAATATCAAGTATTTTAAGTCAAAAAAGGAGTAATACCTTTAAAAATAATCAACTAAAAGCGCAGAGGAAACCCTATCTAAAAAGTAAGTCAAACTGATCTTTGACAAAATTCCAGAAACGGGCCTTTCCAAGGAGTAAATAATGCAGATATTGAATAAAAGGGCAAGCACAGACATTGATCCCACGGAAGGCAAGACATTTGCCTATGTTTATTAACACTCCAAATAGCATAGTTAGGTAACGCAAGCATGCTTCGTAAAATATGTTCATTCAAACGCTTTAAACCCGATTATGTTTAATTCCTTGAGAGTCATTGAGAATTAAGTGGTGAGGATGAGCGCCTCGCTTTTTCATGGAGATTCGGATTGTGTTGGAAATATTACTAGCTGTGGAACTGAAAGCCTGCTTTTAGCCATGAAAACCTATCGGGATTATAGGGGATCTGGAGAAATCATAATGTGTGTCACTGGACATCCTGGCATCAACAAGGGCTGTCATTATGTCGGACTGGATGTCGTGCAAATCCCTTTCGATGAACATAAAAAGATGTCAATATCTCATCTCAAAGCTGCAATTTCATCCAAAACTGTCGCTGTGGTCTGCTCCGCCCCTCAATATCCTTATGGTGTGGTTGATGATGTTCCTGAAATCGCAGCCATTTGCAAATCATATGGAGTTCCACTACATGTCGACTCAGCCATTGGAGGATATGTGCTGCCATTTATTGAAATGTAGGGAAAAGCTAAATTTAAACCATTTGATTTCAGAGTTGATGGAGTGACAAGCATTAATGCTGATGTGCATAAATATGGATACGCTCCCAAAGGATCTTCCGTGCTCATTTATAAAAATTCCGCAATCAGGAGAAATCAGTATTTTTCGTTTGCCACTTGGCCGGGAGGAATTTACATTTCTCCAACCGCAATGGGCACGCGAAATGGTGGATGTTTGAGTTCTGCCTGGGGCAGTCTACTTGATCTCGGAATTGAAGGATTTAGAAAAACTACTGCTTCAATTCTACTCTAGGTGTAAACCTTCGTTGCTTTTGTTAAATCAAATGAATAACTGGAGTTAATGGCTGAACCTGAATCGACTATAGTGTCTTTCTATTGCGTAAATTTCAGTTGCTACAAACTTGCTGATGCCTTATAGGCTCAAGAGCTGTTCGTGGAAAAACAATCCAACCCCGAATCCATTCATATGACTTTCATGCCGGCTCATATCGGCAAAACTCAATAGATAATTACGAAAATAATCTGCTCACTAAAAGATATAAAAGAGAATAACAGTTTATACGAATTGGGTAGCAAGGCTATGTACGGAATGATGGCGAGCATACCAGATGAGGCCATTGTTGAAGATTTCGTGGTGCACTATATGGACAAAGTTTACAAATTGAAGTGAGATGATGAGGAATATATTTAGATAGACGGACAATTAGTTATCATATTGAAATAAAATATCTTTCTGAAAAGTTGATGTTTTCTATCTAAGAAGTCAATTTCGGTATAATAAAATTAATAATATTGCCGGAATGAAGATCAAAATAAAGTCCAAACTGTATCGACATCGGCATGCCAATTAGGGGTATTGCATAAGGAAAGAGTTTGATTTCCACTAACTTGCTTAAAGTAAGGTGCTGTCCATCCTCCAAAGGGTACAAAGTCGTCAAATGATTTAGTTGAGTCGACTTGCCCATCCGAGTGATAGTGAGCATACCAAAGTGGAATGCTAACTTGTCCAAATCCATTACAGGTGGTTCCAAAGAATTTTTGCCAAATATTGGCAGTAGAGAACACTCCTAATATGCTCATTTGAGATATAGTAGCTGTTAATTGAGAAAGTTTTTGGTAGAGGCCGGTCAGGAAAATGCAGTTATCTGTTTAACTGTAGCCATCCCATGAACACCCAGGAGTATGATTTGGTTCCACTTTGAGGAAGATGAACTCATAGGGGAGTGAATTAATTGCTTGAAAAATATCAATGGCTTGTTGGACATAATCAGTATTGCGGCAGAGTTCTATATAGCTCAGTAATGCGTAGTTTGGATTAGCAGCTTTAACATTTGAAAAGGTTGGAGCAGCATTTGGATCTATTCCTGGAATTCCAGAGACTTTATAGGCACGAACAATGATGAAGGGATGATTTTGATTGGGAAGTATATTTTCTGTTGCGAGACAAGCAAGGGCTGCTTTGCTCAAAGGACCAACAAGAGAATACCCTAGCGACTGGCAAGTTGAAGACCAAACAAGCAAGAAACTTAAAATTATTGAAGCAATTACTCTCATCAATATTTAATATTCAAATTCATTTTACTGGTTTTTAATGATGTCCAACCCACTTGCAACAAATCATTCAGAGTCATCCTCAGTATTCTTGGCTCGGTTCATGTATTACATTTCCAGGTTTTTTACTTTTAAAGTCTAAAATTAACTTTGTTGCCAATTCATTTTATTGGGGGATGGGCTTAGAATAAATAAACAAAGGGTACATAAATTGACAGCATCTTTACTGGAATATATTTTTTCTTTAAAAAACAAAGCTTAATGAATTAATTGGCATAATTTGGGAATCATCTCAAAGCAGAAATGTAAGGACTATTCATCAACATCAATCAATTGAATGAACTTTACTTTACAGGAAAGAGGAAATGACAGTGCAAGTCACAAGCAATGAAAACCAATCAAATGATTTGTAACTTATCCTGTTGAATGCCATCAATATCGGTTAATATATCTTCTACAGTTATATTGGTGTAAATTAATTAAAATATCATTTAATTAAATGATGATGAACATTTTGAAGTCATAAATGGTGGTCATCAATCATTTAATTCTCCATATTTATAAAAATATAAAATAATTTTGACTAGTCAACCAACTAACAAGCGGCTGAAGATTTTGTATATCCTTCAATCAAAGCATAATTAATTATCATATGGCCAATTAATTATTATATTAACCAATTTAATTTTCTATTTTCCATTAATCTGTTTTTAATCAAATAAAAATTATGTAGAACTATGTTTGCGTTTTGATCTCAAGCCTATAATCGTTTATAACATCAAACTCTAATCTAACTTATTAAATATAATAATATTTTCCACTCCTGTTGCAATTATTAAATCTATCATCAACCACACTAGTCTTGATATTTCTATAAATATTTAATGATTTAGCTTCTGTAGCAAGGATCCAATTTATTTCACTTTTTGATTTTACACGCAATAAAATTTACAATATCATGTTTTAAAACACACAGCAAAAGATCGCAGGACAATTCTTCGTTTTTGATGACTCTATAGTTCATAAGAGAAGAGGATCTGTGGTCATTGACGTCTAATGCAGAATCTGTCTATAAACAGAGGCTGATGGAATGGCAGAAGGCCTTATATCTCCGTGCCAATGCTCGGGTTCAATAAAATATGTACATTTCAACTGCATGGTCACTTGGATTCAAAAAAACCAGCCTGCTCCTTCAGGAAAATTAAAAAATATCGGAAAATATGAATGCGAAATGTGCAAACATACAATTGAGTTTTAATGCCTCAAAAAAGGCTAATTGAATGGTTGTCCATAGTTCAAATAGAAAATAATGAATCATCGAATTACTTTCTTCTTTCTTGTCTTATCACTATTATTATGTATGGGGTTGGTCTTAACAGGGTTTGCAATCATATCAAATTCTCATTTTTTCAGTCTGTCTGGATAACCACTCTTTCAGTCTTTGGTAATTTTGATTTCAACCATCCTGCTAATGCTATTAACATGCGTCTCCGCATACGTGTTAATTATACACTTTGCTATGAAATAGGTTTATGCCATTACTAAGATACATTTGCCAAAGATAGAAAGCCCCCGCAAACGATCAGTATCTCCATAAAAATCAACCATGTCAGAGGTTTCTTCTCAAATGAAGAGGAGAAGATGCCGCAGTAGCGATATCACCAGTTTTACCCTATATCCTTTGGATATTATGATATAAAATATGTAATGATCCTTTCTCCTTTTCTATTGATTTAAAGCTATATTTGATACGATTATTATAGAAATGCTGTTCCAAAAATAGAAACCGGACTCACGCCGTCAATCTCGAATATCAGGGCAAGATAAATATTCTACAATCGAAGAGTACCGCGCGATGATTATGCCAGTTTAATTTAGTATAAAGTAACTTGAAATGTTCGGTTGTTTTTCAGCGGCATAAATATAGAATATGGAAAGCACAACTATTGACGAAAATAAACTCCGATAATTAATAGTGGATGGGTTGAAAGTACTCATTGAGCTAAACAGTTAACTTTCATCTACATTCCGCTGAGGGAATCGCTTTAGCGTGAATCATCAAAACCGCAATCGCAATTTCAACTCAAGGTCGTTCTACGCATTTTATTTAAAGGAGAGTTCTATAGATTTATACACAACCACTAAAATCAGCTAAAAATACTTATCAATAACCGAACAACAGAAGCAAATGTCAGTATACTGATAGCAGGACTCCTGATATATGCTGTCAAAAAATTTACGTAATTTAGTCATAATGCAGAATGGAGGATATTTCCACTGCTCTCCTCTTTTTTACTTTGGAGGCGGCGTTGTATAACAGCGAGCAATTGGGTATTCCCTTTGATACTCAAAGAATTATAAGAATTTTGAAAAAAATAGAAAGATAGATAAAACCTTTATAATTCAAAACCTGGGTAGAGACTGTAAAAAGCAGCAAAGATTTTAAAGGCTAAATTGAGGCACATCACTTTCTTTTCCTCTGCAATTTGACTGAAAGAAAATTTACTAATGGTTTCGGGAGTTTAATATTCAAACCCAAGACAGAAAGTCTCTTTAAAAATTTAAACCTAAACTTAAAGATAGCAGAATTTTAGCAAAAAGAAACAACAAACGATGGCATTCAATAAAGGAGAATTATTCGAGGACTATCGTTTTCAGAACCACGGATTGCAAGATCTACTTTTTCTAAGGAAATTTTAAAATAATTTAGGCTGAGAGATCCGACCAAACACAAAAGACCTAATACTGCTTTGTTGCGAAGGCATGTCAGTACTTTCATTCCTAGTATTTCGTTATAGAAATATATGACTTTAAATGCCCACAAAATGAAAAAGGTTAAATTCCACAATGATAACACATTAAAAAGAGATTCAATAGTTACAACTAAAATATCCAAAATGGGGCTGACCTCCTCTTATAAAGCATAATTTAAGTTAAAACTGGCAAAGAAATAATGCCGTCTGAAGATCTTCTGAGTTGTCTATGATATTAATAAATATAGTTTTCCCTCAATACACAAGCCATTAGTTTATCTCATTTGTGCCTGTATAAAATATTCCTGATAACCATTAATTTTAATTCTTTATAAGATTATAATAAGTGACAGGGATAAATTATTACAAATAAATTTCATCTAAGATGAGCAATATTGTCACCAGTTTGGCAGAGTTACTTTGTTACTATTTGCAACACATTCATCATCCCCTATCTACGATTCAGCAAACTTCTGGCCTCTTAATCAAGGACGATATAATTTTATATTTCCTTTTGCAGCTAGTTATTCATTTTCTAGTACTGCATTATCTGCTCAAAGACTTTATCTATATCGTCATTGATGAGTTTGTGCTAGGCTGACAGTTCTGCGTGTTATCTTTCAAGACAGTTGTGTTCTATAATTTCCTTGTCCAGTTAATTCTCAATGATTCTTAGTTCGTTATCACTTTCTTTAATCCTTTTCGCTTGCTCTTTATTCTTGGCTATCATAAGTTCAAGAGTCTAAGCCGCATTTTTGTGATCCTGGTCTCCTTTGGCACACTACCTTTAAAGTTTGTTTGTCTTTTCCTTCAACCCCTCAATTTAAAGAGAGAGGTTGTTTAATTTCTTGTGGGCCGAACTCATCATTTCCTATCTATTTTTCATCTCATCAACCAACTGCATCAATCTCTTAGTACTTCAATATGATCCCTCTAGGCGCATTCCAGTATATTTCCCAGTTTGGAGTTGGTGGCCTCCAAAGTTCTTGCATCCTTCTCGAGAATCTTTAATAGTGCAATACTATCTTCTAAATTCTTGAGCTGTCTTTCACACTACCCGTCCATTTTATTTCTCTCCTCCTTGAGAGCTTTAATCTAAAATATCCGACTGTATACTTGATTGATCCTGCTGCGGTTTTACTCACTCATCCGTTCATTTTTGCTATTTGTCTACTGGTTCGTTCTCATCAGTGCGGAAATCTAACTATCACTCGTTTCGCAGGCCCTCTTCACCCCCACAATACTTCTACTTATTTATTCAAGGGCGACTGAATATTTATGGATTTGTAAATTGATTCCATCTATCTCCCCTCGAAGTTCATTCGTTGTCTGGCGACTCATTTACAATTTTATCCTGCATTGACAACTCAGTACTTATTATCATTTTATAAGTGCTCTCTCTACTATTGCAACATCGAATATTTTGATTCGATGTTGGCAGCCTCATTTTAGAGGTGGATGAATTAATGCGATCGATCTTGAAGTTAGTACAACTCATTTTTAAGTGAAGAAATCAGCGCGTCCTTCTGGTTGTTTTCGATTTGCTAATATTCGGACGGTCTTCGCATCATTATAAACGTTTATTTTCAAATTGTAATTGGCTAAATCTTAACTCATCTGATTTATGACCCTTCTTTAGGATCTAGCAGCCCTTCAAGTCAATTCAAGTATATTCCTTGAGTGTTAGAACCAAATGGCTGTATTTGATAATTTAATAAAATTGATCATAGATAATAACTGTATCTATGTCAATATCGTTAAATTAAAGTTTCGTATTATAGAGATGACAAATTTGCTAGTGAGGGAAAGCCAATCGTATTCCCATACAACTGCCACCAGCAACAACCTCAAGAAGATCAAACACTATTCATATAGTGGCCTCGACAAGATTGGAAAGGGCTTTTCCTCTATTGTCTACCGCGGCACCAATTAAAATACGAGTATCAACCATATCATTTAGATTAAGTTGTCGCCATTAAAGCCATAGATATGAAGGGGGTCAAAGATGCTGTCAGCAGAGAAATGCTAGATTGTGAAATCTAAGCCTTGACCAAACTCAAACATCCCAACATCTTGAAGTGCTACGACGTCATCAGAGAAAGTTCGCACTGCTTTATTGTGACTGAATTCTGCAATGAGGGAGACCTGAGTTCACTTCTGAAGAAAAAGAAAAGATTGCCTGAAAGCGAGGTTCAAAAGATCATGAAGGATATTATTAGTGGTTTCTTGGAGATAGGGGAAAATAAATTTTTACATAGAGACTTGAAATTAGCCAATATTTTCATGAATAATGGGATAGCTAAAATAGCTGACTTCGGATTCGCTAAAAAATCACAGTATACCCTCCTTTATTCAGTTCATCCTTCGAAAGAGAGAAATACAATGTGGGAAGCCCTCTGTATATGTCCCCTGAAGCATTGAAGAAAAATTTATATTCTGTAAAAAATGATATCTGGTCAATCGGAATCATGATTTATGAGATGCTGCATGGTGAAACCCCTTGGGAATGCAGAACTTAAAGCTAGCTCATTGATAAAATGACTAAGATACCAGTTAAGTTTAGAGAAACTCTAGGGATTTCACAATTGGTCAAGGACTTTATCAGGAAGTGCCTGTAGGTGGATGAAAACAAAAGGATGGGTTTTGCTGAACTCAAACTATGGTGCACTTCTAATAATATGTGTCACTCAATCAGTCAATCTTAGATTGGAAACAAAAAGATATCTCTTCAATAAAATCAGCAAATGCTCCTGGAAAACAAACGAAGTATCAAACCTCTAGGCGATGCTACAAATCGATATTCTCTGGGAGTTGAAAAAGTGCGTTCCCTTTCAAACGTGGTCCCCAAATTTACTCACTAAATAAAAATTAATGCAACTAACGCAACCAACATTCACAAAGAGAAATAGAACAACAATAATAGTTTTGGATTTAACTAGATTAGGCCTAAACTCAGCAAGCTTATCATCGACAAAAATAACAACATCATCCTAATTGAAATCAATAAATTTAGACTCTACTATAAGATCTACGAAAAAATAAAACACATCGCTCCTGAGGAAAAACAACTGCTCGCGGTTTTGGGGGCGGACATCCTAAGTAGGGTTGAAGCGATGGCTGACATTGTCCTTGATGCTGGTAGTTAAAAATCAAAGGAGAAAGGGCAATAACTTGGATTAAAATAGATAGATTCCTACCTGAGAGAAGAAACCAACTCAAACATTAAGAAATATGTTTCAGTCATCAAGTAATACCAAAAAAAGTATAAGCACGTAATTGAAGTGCCTCAAATTCAATCTAACACCAACTCTAATGAATTTCTAAAGAGATATCTTGCAGCCGTCCGTCTCAACAAGGATTTGACTAAAGATGAGATGATTATGTTGTATTGGATAATCGAAGCTGTGAATCTTCGCATTGATATTAAAAAAGAAGAGTTGGATAAGATTATCGATGCCAAAAATGTGCCGTTGAAAGAGGGTATAATGTAAAGAATAAAAGAGTTTAAATGATAATTAATATTAAAATGCTTTCTGATATTGAGTATTATGAGTGAAATATATGGTTGAATTATATATGCTATTCAATAGGAAAGAATATTAAATACACTCAACATTCAATTTGTTTCTAATAGTTAATTCGAAAATTTAACTTGGCATAAATAAATGACAGGAGTATGGAATAATCATGCATTGAAATGCCCTTGGAGCAGTTCATAGAGTTCTTACATTTTGATTCTCATTTTCTAGAGTTATCTCTCATGCTAACTGTTTTAACTTCTCATATTCGCAATTTCAGTCTCTAATTTTTATTGCAAAGTTTTGCTCATTTATCCAGTCAAACTACTTTCGTTGGTGTACTTTGGAATTGATTTTAATTTCGACAACTCCTTGGATAATTCCTATTTTTATTTCAATAATAACTTGACTTGACTTTCTAAATTGTTAATAGTTTTATCCCTTTCGTCTAATTCTATATTCTTTTTCATTGTTGGCTTTTCCTACTACTTGAAAGGAGATGGATTTAATAATGGATTGTATATGCCTGAACCCACGCTGGGGTTATCAGGAGCCATTTCTTCACTCAAAAATTCGAAGGTAATTGTAATATGAACCTTTGAATCTTTGACTGGGCATTTTTACAAAATAAAATAGTCTGACAAAGTTTAAAGTTTGTTATTGAGTATTCGAGCAACTTCAACGTAAGCTATTCCTGCCTGTTTTTCTCCCTTTGGAGTTGTCATCGTGAATGTAAACAATGTCTGAATGGACAAACTCTTACTTTTTTTTATTGAAACTGTTTTGTTTTTTCTTAAAAATACATGTTGAGTGGAAGTTCAATAGTCTGATTGAAGTTAGCCTTGCCAGCCACCATCTCTACTGCCGAAGTAGATACGCTTTACGAACCTAAGTTACTCCATGAAGTACTTCTTCGCCAAGTGGCTGTAATTGGACTGTTGATATTGGGAGCATTCAGTACAAATTACCCAATGGTGGCTTTAAAACAAAATCGAAAGGTTTTGACTTCTTATTTCATTCGTTATTTTAATTATTAGAGTATTATTAGAAATTAATAATTTTTCAGTCAGTAATGGAGACTATCAAAATATGTTGAGCTCATAAGTAGGCTAATAAATCATTTTCCAGCTTCAAAAGCTTATTCATGAGTATACGGCTGCTCTAACATCTTTTTTAGCATTCTCTTATGCTTTTTGGTCGATTCATGAGCCTGCAGAGTCTCGATAGACTAGAAATAACGAGCGCATCCCACGCAGTAGTGCTGTCCTGATCCTGGCTTTTCTTCATCAACTTCTAACTTTGTATATTTTTCAGGTTGCTGAAGATCCTAATGGATTTGATCGTGATCCCTAAGGTAGTGTCTGGGTTTAATTGATCGATGGAAGCCTTTGTTCTTTCCCTTGTGTGATTTTCTCCTGTAATTGCCTCCCATTGTTATCGTATAGGTATTATTAATGATTGTTGACAGATTAAAATAAGCCTATAACTGTTTATTCTATCAATATTTGGATGAATTAATTTAGATGGAAGGTCATTTCATCATGTCTGAGAAAACAAAAGGATTGAACATTTTGTCCAGCTTAACTCTCTCTGGCTTTACGGGCTCGTGAGGAGAGCTACCCAATAGAGTTTTGAGATTTTAGGTGTTTACTTTTTCTCCTAGTTTTGTGTTCTTAATAGCTTCATAAGCATTGTTGCCCACCTTTTCTGCTTGTTTCTTTCTGGCTCTCTTCTGTTCCACCTTATCTCCTTCTTTGGTTCTGGCATTCTATTTTTCGAGCCAAGCTGAGTTGTGCTGCATCCAAATGTTCTTCTTAAGTTTCCTTTCTTCTTCATTCAAGATAAACTTTTAGATCTCCTCAGAATCAACCTCTCCATCTCCACTTTCCTCTTTAATTTCGTCTGATTCTTCCTCACTTTCACTTTCCTAAAAAATGTCCTCGGTAATATAACTATGAGCCTCAGAAGCACTATCATCTTCGTATCTTTCTCTTGCCTGCTGCAATTCTCTCTCAACTCCTCGAACTTGCCTAACAAGGATATCTTCAGGAATATTGAGATTTTCCCTAAAATTTTACCAAGGTATCTTCTCCATTTTGTCTCGATTGGGAATGGCAGCTAGTTTCTGCTCAATTTATCTCTTGTATGCCATTTCTAAATAACTAAAAAGATACCCTTTGATTTCTGTCGAGCTTTCATGTATGAAGGTGGATCCATCTCCTCGCCACCCTATTCATGGTCTTCCATCTTTTAGAACTCCTCTTTAGTGAGTTTGGCCACACTTGTTTGCTTGAACTCTTCCAATCTTCTGCGGATGGTCTAATCGCAAACGAAGACAGTTTTGCAAATATCGTTCGTTGAGCATTTAACTTCGTGTATCTTGGTCGCAATCAGAATAGCAGCTCCACACAAGCTAGAAGGTCTTCTTCCTTGGCACATCCAATCCCTTTTCATTCTTTGAATGAGTTTGATAGCAGTGAGAGTGACTTTCCTTGATTTTTCTCCCAAATCAAGTGCCTTGCAGTATCTGTGAATATAGAGAGAAGGATCGATAATGGGGAGTTGACTTTGAAAGTCCAAAAATTTATAGAGTTTAAGGAAGCACCTTGCCAATTTGAATAGATTCATGCTCATTTTGTCGCTAAAATCAATTAGAAGATAGGGAGCCTGACTTATTGTATATGTACCTGCTTCGATCTCAAAGCAATGTAAAAAGCAGCCGCAGCATATGTTTAAATCGTCTTTCCCTTCTCAAAAAATCCGAGGCTATCGGCGTAACGTATGATTCTCATACCAGGTATTAATCTAAATAGCAAAAAGCATACGCTTCCTCATCATCCAACTCAATTTTAAGGAGATATCTAAGTTCCTCCATCTTTCCTTTTGCGCGAGCTAATCTCTTTTCAGTTGCCCGACGATTGTATCTCTCTAAATCATTGATAATGTACCATTAACGTCAACCACTTGTCCATCCATCTTTTGATTGGCGAATGTGACACCTCCAGAAAAAGCCATTCTTTCTTGCACAAAGTCGCAACCGAGACAATAGACCTGGGCTTGGTCATTTTAATTGAAGGAGGTAGATCCGCAATTCTGGCACTTCATCTATTTAAGGGTTTAGGCCATTTCTACAAGTTTAAGTAAATAATATGACTGGCAAGAGCTCAGTTAATTCTTTTATTTTATTAATGGTTCGAACCCCACCTCCATATATTTTTATAGCATATTAAATCGCTTTCAATAAAGGTTTGATGATACAGTTGCTAGATGAGGATAATCATAAAAGAGGAGCTAGTTTGTCGACTACCCAGTCGAGAGATTCGTTTAGCCCCTTGCCAGTTGTGGCTGAACATTTGTAGATAGCCCAATCTCGCTCTTTAATCTTGGCCAACCCCATAATATCACTTATTTCTTTATCACTGGCTGTCTCAGGCATATCTTGCTTGTTAGCCAATACAAGAAGAGGCACGCCTTTTAAAATTTACTTCTAAATGAGCCCAATTATACTTCTAATACTTTATTTAGCTACTATGCAGCCTTTTGAAAACGTTGCCGTTCGTGACTATCAATCACATAGAGAATGGCGTTGGTGTTGGGATAGTACATCTACCAATATTGTCTTTATTATTTGACACGTACCTAATTGAATTTTGCCCTCCCAAATCCCAAACCTGAAACTGTAGGTTTTTATACTGCACAACTTCCATGTTAAAACCAATTGCTGAATGACTGATGACTTACTTGGAACAGTTTGTTTGACCTAATTCAAATGAAGCTTATCTGAGTAAAGCGCAACTTACTGAGAATGGTTGTTTTTCCAGAGTTGTCCAGTCCAATTATTATGATTTTCATCTATTTCTTGCCCATAAGCCTCGAGAATATCTTTCCGAAAAATGAGCCCATCTTTAATATTCTTCTGATTATTAATCAACTATTCAAACTTCATTGCCAGAGGAACAATATCGACAACATCTAATAATAATGGAGAGGATATCATCCGCAATCTGTTATTATCACAATGATATTGAATGTTCTGTTATTAATCATTTTTCACTTAGACTTGATTTGACCATGTTGACCACTGAAAGCTCATTGTCCTTCCAAACGCCATATATTATCGAGTCATCCTTGAAGAAAATACCGTCACCGTGAAATTTATCTTATTTGAAAGTGCCCTCGTAGCGCTAGCCGTTCTCGAAGAATTGGATACCTTTGCCATCGAACATACCGTTGTGCCAATTCCCCTCGTATTATTTATGACCGCCCTCTCGATAGAGAATTCCCCATCCACTTTGCACTCCATCCCTAAACTACCCTTCATACCAGCTGCCATCACTCCACCAAAAGGTGCCTTTTCCATTACGCTTTCCTGCCTTAAACTCTCCTTCATAAACATTACTTTCCTTTCCAGTCCAGTGATAGATGCCTCTGCCTTCCTTCTTATCAAACTTAAATTCGCCAATATAATAATCTCCAGTGGCAAAGTAAAGCTCGCCCTGTCCCTCAAGTTGTCCATTATGAAACTATCCACTAATGATCTTCTGAGTATTTTTGAAGAAGCAGACTCCCTTACCATGCGGCCTATTGATTTTAATTTCCCCAATATAAATAATCTCCGCATTCTCGAAGAATTTAGGACTATTAAATGTTGGGTCTATGCCAAGCACAACAGGACTGCTATTTTTCACAGTCAACAGTTCTTTTAGTCTCAGCTCAATGGATCTCAGCTCTCTTCCAATAAACCCCGATTAATAGTTCAAATCGTCCAAGTAAAACTGCGTCTTCTCTAACATTTTCTCCTCAGAACTTTCGTCAATTTAAAGTTTACTTGACATACGACCGATCAACAGATTTAAAGTTCTGTTCATCTCATCAATCGACTTAAATTTGCAAGTTTTGATCTGCTCCAAAGAATTCTCCGTGAAGAGAACTGATTATTTTTCATTATGCAGTTCATTCTTCTTACTGATGTAGCTTTTAATAATAGAGCTGTAGCTTTCATGAAAGTCAGTTAGTATCTTCAATAGTTCCTCGTAGGATTCATCTATCTTTCTAATTAGGTCTGAAAGCTCATCCTTTTTGAAATCCTTACTGAATGCTTTAAAACAATGCTCCATAAATTTGCTGATTTAAATCGAATCATGATTCTTGTGAGCACCGTGGATGGTCAAACATATGGAACAGATCAAACCTCTATCTTTGCAGTTGCTGTCGATACACACGAAGGTGGGATTTTGTCCATGTGAGTGACAATTGTAAGGCTTGATGAATTCCCGAAAGCTTCTGGAGAAGAGTTGCAGTTATGATTATAAGTTCGACATGAAAAGGGATTGCAGAAATGAGTTGAGTATTAATAATTAATCAAAAGTTTCATTAATGGATTTGTGATTATTTAACTGCGATATTTTGGAGGGTAATAATAAAGGAATGTAAACCAAAAAAACAAAACAACAGCAGACCAGCAAATTCTTAGTCAAGAGACTGACTCCACAGGCAGTTTTACCTAAAAAAGGAAGTTCGGGAGCAGCTGGTTATGATGTTTGCGCAAGCGAAGATGTGCTCGTTCCAGCAAGAGGGAAAGCCAAGGTGTCAACTGGCCTCAGCTGGATGATCCCCCCCAATACCTACGGAAGAATAGCTCCTCGATCTGGATTGGCTTGGAAGAACTCCATCAGCGTGGGTGCTGGAGTTATTGATGAAGATTACCGCGGGTAAATCTGCGTTATTCTCTTCAATCACAGCGATGATGACTTCGCTATCAAGTAGGAAATAAATTATTTAGAAAACATGACAGAATTGCCCAAGTAATCATTTAAAAAATTGAACCCACCGAAATAATCGAAGTCAACACTTTGGACTAAACTCTCAGAGGAGAGGGAGGATTTGGCAGCACTGGAATTCTCAGTGAAAATGTAGACCCAAGCATTCTTAAATATTGATGTGAGTGATAGGTCTAATCTTATTGATAATATTCCCAATCTTATTGATAATTTAAATTGCCTATTCCATTAAAATAATTATCTTTGAATTTCCTTGGGTGTCTGCATGAATGTAATAAGCTGATGTCCTATTCCATCAATAATAAGAAAAGCATGAAGATCAATAAATAATTGCCATTTTAAATTAATTGTAATCATTTGCACACATATATTGAAATGAGTCAAGACTTCAGGTTGAAACTGAGCCGCAATTACTAACGCAAACTCGCACGCTCGCACATTGACATTCAGAAAGGACAAAAAATGGTCAACAGCGTTACTTATCGCATCCCTCTCGAAGATCATACCGTTGGTGATTTATTGCGCATTTACCTACTCAAGAACAAGGAAGTCAAATTCGCAGGCTATCGAGTACCGCATCCTCTCGACGATGTGCTTGAAGTTAAAGTGCAAACAACGACCGAAGACACCAATAAGATTGTCAAGGATACCCTGAGATCACTTCAAAAAGACTTGTTTGAAATGTAAAACTAATTTTAGAGAGTTGCGATGGACAAATATCGGGAAATCAGCTGATTTTTGTAAGCTACAATTTCGATAAATTTGGTTTTATTCACCTATTAATGCCTATTACTTAGAATTGTAAATTAATGGTCATATTGGAGCTAAATTCAATCCCATTGATAGTATTCGTTTTAACCCTTAGACTATTAAACTTAGCTCCAAAAGAGTCATTATTCGGATGCTATAATAAATATTATAACTGTTTTCCTGAGCAATAAACCAATAAAATATCGAATAAATAATCATTATTCCATCTATTATCTGATAGACTCATCATTCTCCATTTTATTTACTTTATTATCAACCCTTTTAAGTATATTAATGAAGCCATTGATGACAGACAACATGTTGCCTTCCTTTGCTTTTAAAAACAACCCTGTAACCTCCTCCTCCATTTCACTGTCTTCTATATTTAACGAGTTCTACTCTTCAATTAAGTGTTGTAGATGCTCTGTGTTTTGGCTCAATATTATCGGGTCTAACATATTTTCAGACGTACACAGGGAACCGTTGCTATTCGTAGTACTTCCTTTCTTCTTAAGATTCACGAGCACACTACGATTGGTCATAGACTCATTGTTTTGGCAATCGACGCATTTGCAGTTCTCCCCACAGAGAACTCTCTCCTGAAAACACTCGCAATACTTTTTAACACAAAAAGATTTGCGACAAGAACACCCCTTCGGTTCTTTAGTCCCGTCCTGTTTAATGATTTTGTTCGTATTGCCATTATTTGCTGCATTCTTCTGAAGGTGTGCGTGTTCACTGCTGTTTTGATTTTTGCAATCGCAGCACCGACACAATCTATTACATTCCTGTTTGGCAGCAAAGCACTCACAGTACAGTTTCATGCACTTGGAATTCCTGCAGTTACAAAATTTTTATTCCTGTATTTTTTCTTGTCTATCTCTGTTGCTCATCTCTATTTTTAAATTCAAATAATATCTTTAAAAATTCTGACATTGTTGAATATGCCCTCGATAAACTATGACTGACCTTTATTTTAGGATGGTTGGAGAAATGACATAAAATCAATTGGGTGAGATAATTAATATCATGTTATTCAATAAGATATTGTTTGGGGTTGTGCTGCTGATTGTGGTCACTCAGCAAAGCATCTACCAGAAGTATTATGATGAAGCCTATCGCGTTGCGGTGGCCATGTCGTTAGATCAAAAGATTGGGCAGTGCCTGCAAGTCGATTTTAATGCGTTCAATGAGAAGAAAGGAACGGATGAGACACTGGCTGTCAAGTATCATTTGGGATCGCTGCTAGTTGGTGGAGATGGCATGCCCGACGATAATGGAAATATGGTCATTATACCCCAAAAGGAAGATCAAGATAGGGAGGTCTACGCCACAAGCACTTTAAATAAATGGAAGAAACTCAGTAGCAAATTTAACTACTCCATTTCCATTACAGCGAGCGATGGCAAGAAGTATGATATTAGACCTCTTTTGGGCACTGATGCAGTTCATGGAAATCAGCATGTTTCAGGCACCATCCTCTTTCCCCATAACGTAGGGTTAGCCTGCACTCATAACCCAGACAATTTCTATAATTCCGGATACTGGACCGCTCAAGGTGTAAAAAAAACTGGATTCAATTATGCCTTTTCGCCGACTGTTGCAGTGAGCCATAATCCTCAATGGGGAAGGTTCTATGAAACTGTGGGGCAGGAAGAAGACTACATCTACTCTTACGCCAAATCTTTTACGGAAGGTCTTCAAGGTAAAGCAGGAAGTCTCACTGGAATTTTGGGTTCAGTCAAGCATTTTTATTCTGATGGAGCAACCATGTACGGTGCGGACGAAGGCAATGCAATTGTAAGTTCCTTCAAATCTTTCATTCGCCACAATACGCAAGGTTACAATGGTAGCATTGCGGCTGAAATTGGAAGCGTAATGTGTAGTTACAGTGCTATTAACTGGATTCCTCTAGCCATCAATCCAGCAATAAATACCATCTTGAGGCAAAAATTAAAATTTGATGGGTTTGTCATAAGTGATTATGATGAAATGTAAAGAGTTATCGGTCAAGGCCTACCAACTAACTTTAATATCATGAATGCCTCTTGGGATTCGATCAGTCAAATGGTTAATTCAGGAGTTGATATGCTCATGCTGCCAGGATATCGCGGAGTCTCAGCTGTTAGTGATGCTATTAATGGCTTTAAAGTTGCCCTCAAAAACGGCACTCTTTCTGAATAGCGATTGAACGACGCTGTTGCAAGAATTATTGCGGTTAAACTTGCTTTGGGAGTTGCTACAGTTGTAAAATCCTCCGATCTCCAGAAGGAATAGAAAGAGGAACCACTTCCTCATTTAAGCACAGAGTATCAAGATTCTTTGACAGCCGTTCATGAATCATTAGTTTTGCTGAAAAACAATGGAGGCGCAATTCCCATAAAACCATCGACTTTGCAATATGTTGTCTTGGTTGGTGAAAGAATCATTAACATCAATGGATTGGCCCGCAATGAACTCTTTAGAAATTTTGATGATATTGGCATGCTCAATGGTGGATGGACACTCCGTTGGCAAGGATTCGAAGGCAACTCTCAATGGCAGGGCGATAACAAGAAGATCTCCAACGCTTCGTCCGTTTTAGACGGTCTATTGAATCTTAAAGAAAAGGTACTTGAAGTATTATCTAGTTCTAAATTCTCTACCCAAATTATTCATCATTTACTGAACAGGTTAAGGTTGACCTTGAGCGCACCCAATACTTGAACAAGTTGAAAACAATCCGCAAAAATATGACAGCAAAGAACACTATCATCCTTGCAGTACTTGGAGAGACAACCTATGCAGAATTTAAAGGAGATGTTGGCATACCTTACTGCATTAATCAGACCGTCCTCGGAGGAGTTGGTTGTCTGTATGATAACATGGGTCATCCGTACCTCCCAACAAAGCAGAGATAAACCTTGGCTTTAGATTTTGAGAAGTTTGACAAAGAAGTGATTACCCACATTAGATAAGAAGATAAGAACATTCCCTTGATCACTATCCTTGCTGCTGGCCGACCAATGCTTATCGATAACGTTCTTAGTGAGTCCACATCAGTAGTGTCGGCGTGGCTACCTGGAACTTCTGGAGGAGATGGTATCATTGATGCCATTACTGGCAAATATGTATTCAGACCCAATGGATCCAATGATAGAAGAAACACTCTGGCCTTTGATTGGCCTAAAACTGAGGTAATGCTTCCACTATTTAGGCTTCTTTAAAAAATTTCCCCCTTTATGGAGCTGATGGATAAGTCCCCAGAATATCCGATCCCTTATTTACGGTGGGCTTTGGTTTGAGCACTAAAACCAGCATCGAGTAACCTTAAGCACAGCAGTTGATTCTATGAAGATGACAGATACATTAATATTGATGATGTTGGATGGTTGGATATTGGGATGTTGTGCATTTAAATTAGGTTTAATAAATAAATAAAAATGTCAACAATGTAGTATTATCGATTGGCTTTATTGCAGTATATCCTATATCAGCAAAATCTATAGTAATACAGCAAATTGACTGTTGAAGTTCAGGAGTTAAGGAGTAGAGTTGCACTCCATCAGAAGAAGTATCGGAGATGCGATCGATAAATCGAGAAGGATTAGCAAGTAGGCATCGGTTTATTTAGTGTGGCTACTGTGAGAAGAAGTACGCATCGGAAGTAGCGCTTAAATTGCACCTGAAACTGAAACATACAGGCCATCGGTATGGGAGTGAGAAGGGAGAGAGGGATGAGAGTGAGGGGTACAATAATTCTGTTTTGGGCGATAAGTAAAATAGAAGGATGAACTGATTTCAATAAATATCTAATCTGCCAAACAAATCCGGGAAGAATTTCTCAACGAGGTTTATAATAAATTCATTAAAATAAAATTTAAATATATTCACGATGCGCCACCGCCAAATGTCTATTGTCAATACTCAATGCGAAGATGATTGGAGGTTAGAATAGGACTGATGAAAATAGTCTCGAGCTCAATCTTTATCAGTTTCACTCAACTCAGATATTATTCAAACGAGTGACCCCAAACAAAGATAATAAAGACGAAGTAATTTTATGAGATAAGATAATTGTATCCTTACTCAATGGCATAAACATAATGATGAACAGATCAAGAGCACCATACAAAATGAGGAAAGTGGGCGGCACGACCAACGCTCACCTCTGTGATAACTACTCGTAGCGTATGCCTTCTATCGATCAGTCTTGAGCCTTGTTGATCTATGCCTTATTTTAATGGTTTGCATTTTCCCTTTGAAAGGATGAAATTATTTGTATTTAACTTCATTCTCCAAAAGTTTTAAAATTAAGAATGATCGTTAAATTTATGTGAACATCTACCTTTCTGACTCTTAAAAGCTGAGCCAATTGAGTTAGTTCCTTTACAGATTGATGCCGATTCTTAATCTTAGGCCTGTACTTGATATCTATAGTCTTGTCATAAGAATATCAATCATTTTGCAACAGAGAAAGATGAATAGATATTCTCAAAATATTTATGTTTTCGATTGTTTTTTGTTGCTTTTCCATTTCCTCTTTCTCTGCAAAGTAGTATTTATCTAATTCATTGATGTCGGAAGGAAATTTAAAGCAAATTCAAGTCTAATGCTATGGACTTCTATACCCTTGTTATTCATTCAAGCCCTTTTTTCTCCTTAAAGAAGAATGCACAAAACCTAAACTTATACTAAAAATGTAAAAACCACCAAAACGTGGAGTATGAACCAAGCTCAGAAAGTCACTCAAAAGCGCAGACTGATTGGATGAGAATTATTTGAGGTTTAAGAAATGTTAGTAAAACTAATTTGTTATAAGTCAATAAAGTAAAATGAAATCGAAGAACTTAGTAATTTAGTAATTTAATTTATTTTCAAATTCTGAGGGTTGGACTGTGATTTGCGGGCCAAAAGACGTGGAAATCTGAGGTTTATGGTAACCAGTTTTTTTTTATAAATCGAAAAATTTGTTACTTGTTTTTTATATTATTTCTTTATGAGAAGCATTATTCCACTACTTCTGATTTTACTGGCTGCCTGGTCCTCAACTTGCCAACAGTTGGGCTATTCTATCGTTGGTCCTTTGTCCAAGGCAGCCTATGATTGTCTCGGTACACAAATCAAAGAACTCACTGGAAAAGATCCCTTCGTCTTTGTTCGTATCTATAAAGTCTCCGGAACTCCAGGAATCGATCCATATGCTGCCCAGGCTCTTGCAAATGCTAAGGCTTCAACTGCTGCTTTTAAAATACTGAGTTATATATAAATTTGTAGAAGTAATAATTATGACTATGCTGAAGTAAACCAGTTGGCTCAAGCCTTTATTCCAAACACCCCATTTGATTCCATCTGGATTAAAGTGGTGCCAAATTCTACTCCAGGCTGCTCATGGGATGGCTACAGTCAAACAGCTAATTGCGCTTACTTGAATGGGTTCGGCTAAGCACTTGCCTTAAAATTTTCTACTAGCTTCCCCATTGGAATCTTCTCGACAGCTAGTATCTGGTACAAATTCTTCGGTTACTCTTGCAATATGTTTGGACAAGATGGCATTCCACTTTGGTATGGTGACTACGGCAGCAATGGAATATTAGATTCAACTTTCTCATTTGACGATTTTGCACCCTTTGGAGGCTGGACATCACCCTCCTTCAAGCAAGTTGCTGGAACTGAAACTGTGTCATTGTGCAATAACCCCAATTGGAATGTCATTGTTGACGTAGTTATCACAAATTCCGCTTGATCTTCATCCCATCCTATTCATCCAATTACTTTATTTTATTTAAACAGCCATCTTAATAAAGACATTTAATTTGAAGGACCATCACTATCCTTAAAGCTCACTTCCCTTTTGCAATTCCTGCGTTCAAAGTTTAGAGTTTGTCTTTACCATTTGCAAAATTTAAATATTATTCTGTCAATCAACTGTTATGATGATTAATGGCCATTGGGAGTCGGAGTGCCTTGGTAAAGGGGGTGGTATTAAAAAATATTATTTAAACCTTTAATTCAGTTTTAAAATATTAAATTATATATTTTATACTCAGTATTATAATAGAAAGGTGTTAAAAAAATTCTCCCTTTTATTAATAATTTACAATAAAAAATATAGCTTTAAATATTTTAATCTCGCTCTCAATGTCTTAGTCTGTCATTGCAAACACGATCAATGCAACTGTTTTTGGATGTTCCAACAAAAAGAAATCAAATTCATTTCCGCAGATCATACTTATAAATATTCTAAAGGAGTCGCCTTAATACTGCTTGAGCCCTTTAGATTCTCTTTAACGATATTGCTAATGGTGCTGTGGCTTATATAGATATTTTTGGAGATCAAAATGCAGCGGCTCAAGTCAATCAAGTCTACTGCCCGATCTGGAAAGTCGATTTCAAAAAATATTTGCGATTTTATTGAAGCAATATCCCAAGCATACTAACTACAAGCAGTGAATAATTAAGTTCACTCGATTAATTGTTGAATTTGAACCTTTGAAGATGGATGTCAAAATAGAGGCTTTCGTACATCGAAATCACGTTGGCAAAAAATGTATCATGATCTATAGAATAACGATGTCTGACAAATATATATATCGATCAAGTCAACTGTCCTCTGATCTCAATGAATTTTACTTTATTAAACTCAAGTAACGATGAAAGAATATAATTGAACATATCCCAAGTCTTGCCAATGCAACAAGTTGCTGGTTTCCTTCAGAACGATTTCAAATAAATCGAGTCTGTACTCTGATGAGGAATGAATAAAACTATGTTATCAACAGAGTCAGGTTATCAACTTACATTTTATATTTAATATAATGGAGAACGGAATCAGTGGACAATTACGATCAGTCATTTCCTTAGTCGATCGCCTCAGAGATATCAACCTTTAGGCATATATTCAACTCCCTAAAATTGTAGTCGTAGGAGGACAAAGTTCCGGCAAGAGTAGTCTCATCGAGCAAATCGTCGGACTTGATTTTTTGCCCCGAGGAAGTGTATGCAATCAGTTATTTAGGGTGTTGTAACAAGGAGACCATTGGAAATTAGGATGATCTACGAGCCAACTCTAAATTAGTCCTACGCCCTGTTCGAGGAGCTGCCTGGGAAAAAGATGACAGATTTCAAGAAGGTGAAGGAGGCCATTGAGGAGTTGACTGACAAGATCTGTGGAAAGAATAAAAACATAATAGACAAGGCAATTATCCTTTACGTTCACTCAAAGAATTGTCCAAACCTGACTGTCATCGATTTGCCAGGTTTGACCCGCATAGCAATCGAAGGCCAATCAGAGGACATCTACAGAGTCACTACCGAAATGATTCGGAAATATATGGTAGACCCAACAAGTATCATCCTGTGCGTAATCCCCGCCAATCAAGATATCACTAATGATGAAGTCCTGCACATGGCCATGAAAATTGATGTGCTTGGAGAAAGGACCATTGGATGCATCACTAAGATCGATATTATGGATAGGGGAACTGATGCCAGGTCGCTGCTTCTTAATAAAGGAGAGGTTCCTTTGAAACTGGGTTATATAGGCATCAAAAATAGATCCCAGGGCGATATTATGGAGAACAAAAGCGTGATTGATTCTATTGCTGAGTAAAAGATGTTCTTTAGCAAGAGTCCTATCTATTCCTCACTTCCTGCCTCTTGCCTTGGAACTGGAGCACTTATAACATCTCTAACAAAAGTCCTCTAAAGCAATATAATCCAGTTTCTACCTGAATTAATGGCTCAAATAAAATAAAAGAAGGCAGTGTTGCATGAGATGTACCTTATTTTATATTTAGAGTGAAGTAATATGGAAAGCCGTTGCCAAAAAACTAGGAGGAAGAGCATGCCCTTTTATGGAATATCTGCAATCAATTTTTGGGTGAATTTAAAAAAACCCTAAGGGGACACATAACGAATCTAAAATGCCGATAAGCTCTCACTAAAAACTCATCACATATCATTGATAAATTTTCAGATGTTCTTGAAGAATAGTTTAATACACCTTTAGCGGAAGGTTTAACTAACTAAAAGATATACTTTTCGATAATCAAATATGAGGGCAACAACATGCCAGGATTTCCTTCCATCAACTCATTCTATTATCTAATCGATCCACTTCTTAAAAAACTCAAAGCCCCGTTACTGCATTGTCTTAATGAAGTGTGCGATATTGTGATTCACGTATCCGAAGAGATAATGGAGGAGTTAGCTCGTTAGTATCCTAATTTTCGAGAGCATATAGTTCAAAAGATAATCAGTTTAGTCGAAGAGAGCAAAAGGAGGTGCTCATAATTCATTGAGAGCGTCATTGAGAGTGAAATCAGTTATATTTACATCAATAATGAAGAGTTCTATGAATTGATAAAAGAAGATATTTCTCCGACAGATAAAAATGACGAGTTGATCAGTAAGCACCCAATGATCTTGCAACTGAAGAAGAGAGTCAATGTTTATTATAAACTAACGGTGAAGAATCTAAGAGATACCGTTCCAAAAAACATAAAATATTTTATACTTGATCAGGCAGTTAAAAATATAGAGTTTGAACTGTTTCAAGCATGCTTGGGAGACAGAGAGAAGACTAAACTATGGCTCAAATTAAATGAGAAGGAAATGGATGATAGACAAAGAAAATAGAAATAATATGATATCATCGTCAAAGCTGAACAGTTTTTACAGACCCATTCGAGCTTTGCAAGAGTCCGGATTGAGGATATAAAAAAGAAAAGAGGCGAGAGGTAGAAACAACTTAAATAAATTGAAGAAGACAAAAAGAAGAAAACTGCAGCTAAAGTGGCCCTAAAACCAGAAAGCCCTATTCAAAATTAAAAAAGGCCTGAAATTCCAAAAGATTCATCAAAAAAAGTAATGAATGAGTCAATAGAAGCTCATAAGCATCACGCTCCTTAGAAGAAAATAGAAACTGAACCAACTATAGGATCAGAAAAAAGAATTCCATAGAGTCAACCAACTAAAGTACAACCCAGCACATAATCGAATAAAAATTCATTATTTACTAACTTATTTGGATTGGGATCAGCAAAACCTCCTGCAGCTGAAGTGACTCGTCCCAAATAACCGGCTAAGTAATAACATCTAAAGGATAAGTACAACCAAAAAGCTGGACAAGTCTCGGATAAGGCCGTGGACTAAATGTTCAAAAACGAGACTTTTAAAAAATAAAGTACAAAGGCCGTTGAAAATGGTGCAAGTGTAGCGATGCAAAAGCAAATGGGAGTGAGTGAATAAACAGGTAATTTTTTTGGAAAAGGTGCGGCGTGGTTATTCAAGCAAGACACAACCCAAAATTACTTGAAAGATCAAACAAAGGCAAACTTAAAGGAGCAAGTTCAGATAAAAAAATGAATGAATTTGTTATGATTCCTTCTGTATTTATAAAATGAATCTTAGCCAAATTTTTATTTACTTAGATTAAAGATCTGTTTATTTAGATTTGAACTATTGGAAATAAAATCATTCATCTTATCATTAATCGAGCATTCCCTGTGAATTGAATTTTATTCAGAGTTGGAGGTTTTTGGTTATATACTGTGTACATTGTCCGCATCCTGTCATTTATCTTCTTGGAACAGCTTCTTTTAGTATGCCTCTTGGTGCTAATGGGTCGCTATTTTTCTGGTATTTTGTTATTGGAGAGATATTTATTTCTTGGGAGGACTATTTTTGCCCTCTCAAAACTACCTTCGTTGTGTATTTATCGTAGGATTCTCATGCAATTCCTTTTATATTATTTTTCATTTATTTCTACTTTCTTTATCGATTAGAGTTTAAATACCTTATATTTCTACTTTAAATATTCATTATTGATGAGACTATCGGATGAATATCTTTATCTCGGCTCTTTTTTAAGACAACCTTCGATAATTTATCTCAATTATTTAGGACAAGATTCAGGCAAGGGGGTATAATTCCCACATAAGATATTTTGTTTCAACTCCGCGATGTCGAGACCAACAAAGGGGTGCTAAAACGTTATCATTTCATAGAGAAGACATCCAAACGACCATATATCGCTCTAGTATGAATATGGTCGTTATTACCAAATCTAAGGACTTGTATAGTAAGGTGTACCAATTTTAGTAGCAGCCATGCCATTCTTGCTAATTGAGCTCACGTTCATATCTCCAAGTTTGACTTGACCGTCGCCCATCAAAAAATAATTGGCAGCTTTGATGTCGCGATGAATAATGTTAGTCTTATGCAGTACCTGAATGCCACTAATCATCTCTAGAGCTAATTTGCAAATTTATTCCTCTGCAAAGGGTTATTTTTGCCTTTTACGTCTGATCATATATTGAAGCAAACTACCGTTTTGAGCGTACTCGGTTACCAGATACAGATACTATTGCTCATAGAAGGCTTATTTGTATTTAATTATGTTTGGGTGAGTTAAGTTGGCGAGATAGAGAATTTCGTTGAGACAGTGACATCGGTCTTGATTTGTTAAGTGGACTAGCTTCATCTTTTTTATCGCGTAAATTTGACCATCCAGCTTTCGACGAGCCTTATAGACGACAGAGAAGGAGCCTTCACCGATTTGGGCAAGTATTTAAAAATTATTCATTCAGTTATTAACTAATAGTAAAATTGTTATTAAGATAGGGGTTGATATCAAACATTATTATGGATCAATTACTGTTGCATTTTTGATCGATGTTGTCACTGAGAAGTTGGTACTGGTCATCATTGTTGGCGAAGGTTAATATTATCAAGATCAACAATCCTATGGAGAGAAGAATGACACTACCAAACCGCAGAAACTTCTCAACTTTGGTGTGCTCTTATCCCTTCGCCATAAAGAAACTTAACCCCAAAAGTAATCCTGCGATAATTCCACCTGCATATTGTCAGAGATACCCAAATGAGTGGAATAGTCTATGTTATTAACGACGAATATGGGGATAATATTGATACCGACGATGAGAGCGAGCAGGATATACAAAAATAGCCTACGATTCTTTAGGTTTTAATAGTTTCGGTATTACCAAAGGAAAAACAACTTTAGTCCGATAATGGCAAATAGCACAGCCGATGGAGTGGTTGATATACTTGTTTTTTGTAAGACAGCGCTCAAAAAATGTGAGAAAATGGAAGCAAAGACGAGTGTAATTGCGTATTTGGTTTTCCCATAGTATCGCTCGACAGAGTAGCCATAAATCTGTATTGCAAACAGGTCCAAGCAGAAGTGAGCGTAGTTACTATGAAAAAAAGCGCTGATGAATACCCTCCAAATTTGATACCCATATCGCAACTTCGGGAAATATTTATTTTGTAACTGGTACAGCGAACAATTCCACGTGAGATCCGTTTGCGTTTTACTATAATTGAAACCGATAAGAATGATGAACATTATTACATAGAGAACGGATAGGAAGAAAGTTATTGTTTTGAAGGCGGACCAAGGAAAGAAGATCGATCGTATTGAAGGAGTGCCTCGAGCGAGGAGGAACTCATAAGGAACAGGTAGACCACTACGATCCATCTATCCCATTGTTTCTTCGTCAACCTCTTTCACTTTGTGCTATGAATTTCTTTAGTTATCCTTTAATTTTTACTCGTCACGGTTGTTATTTCCTCCATTCATACTTTATTCGTTTGCTTCGACATAATCGCCTTAATGTTTTATCTTCAATCTGCGGGAGTTACCCTTTCCCTTTCGCTTTGCTTTTTTCAGAGAGGGACTACTTCCTTACTTGGGAATCACTGAGATTAATGTTGTCTATTTGTTATCGACGTTCATTATTTCCTCCTTGGGAAGAGTACTCATTCGGATTATAATTTAATATTTCAAAGATAAACAGATTTGAAAGACTATTAATTAACTTCCAAGGATAGTTGCGTTAATTTGGGATTAGTAGCCTATGTAAAACGAAATCAGTTATAGTTACATTAATGCATTGATGACAAAACAATGAATTAAATTAATTAATGCGCTATAGCTTTTTCATTATTAAGGCATTGTAGATGAACTTTTAAACTAATAGGAGAAATTTATGAGATTCATACTTTATAAACAATGATAAACTATAACAAAAACGAAATCATCCAAATACATTTTATTCATTCATCACTAAAACTGTAGCAATACGAAATCAATTGCAGCTATAAAGAAAGTTCAGCGACTTGTATAAATTTATCGCAATTGTTGCTGATTGCTATGGTTGGGATGGGATCTCCAAAGTCCTATAAATTTGGAAAATAGTTGCCTAAATCATTCTTGGAATCATTACTATATCTTCATAGTCATATTTTTAATCAAAGGCAAATAAGACATATGCTTGGAGGAAGCGCAATGTAGATTCACAAGATTAATTAATCATGATGTATAACCGTACATTTTAAAAGCAGCAAAGTTTATTGAATTGCTGACGAAAGCAGAAGTACTATTTTTGAGAATTTGTTAGGGCTAAAAGAGATAGTGGTCAGGCCTTATTTTAAAACCTTTCTATGAGCGAAAAGAGCATTTAAAAATAGATTTTTAAGAAGCATTGATTCATCAAATAGGGCAAATGCCATCCATGTAGGTTCTATCAGTTACAATCAGTCGAAGTTTTGGAAAAGACACAAATCCTATGTTCATTTAGCTAAGCATATATTCAATCTTCAAGTGATATTAGTTATAATCTTTAATTCCATTTTATGTAACACAAACGAATTGAGGAAATTAATGGGTATCGATCTCGTCATTATCGAGCTATGTCACTCTTCGAACTTTAAAGACTGATAAAAGAAATAGATGAGCTGCTGCCGATTTAATAAGACAATAATGAACTTAAAATATCAAGAGAATTTATCTAAAGTCATTATGCTCGTCGCAAGATGATGCAAGAAAACAGCATAGATACAGTAATAAAGAATGCAAAAGGGTATATATCGGATTTAGCAAGCAAGGTTTTTCATTTCTAGAGATCATTGCTCTCGACATCTCCAATATAAAACAAACTTGAAAAATATTCGCTGGATTCATTTTAGGAATAATAGCCTTTGCATTCAAAGTATATTTCCTTGTCTGATGTGAAAGAGACACTTTCTTTGGGCGAGAATCTAGAGACAATACAAAATAAGAAGAATAATTGAAATGATAAGCAATTTGAGTAATTATAAAATAGTCAACATTTATGTTAGGTATCGACGGAATTAGAAGATGAAAACTATTTTTGCAAATATAAGCAGTAAAAAATTGCTGAATCAATTTCGAATCGTTCTGATATTACACAGGAAATCATTCAGGGACTACAAACGATTAAAAGTGCATTTTCAATTTTGAATTTTAAATATACATTTTGTCTCATAAATATATGTCTGCTCAGTTACTTATAAAAATAAAAGGAA
>Ga0302280_1000350_pt1 | contig 40223 bp, 30 predicted proteins | sample III_Fen_E1_1_FD_198771 | JGI IMG/M metagenome (GOLD analysis project Ga0302280, IMG submission 198771) | Peat permafrost microbial communities from Stordalen Mire near Abisko, Sweden - III_Fen_E1_1 | ecosystem: Environmental > Terrestrial > Soil > Wetlands > Permafrost | place: Sweden: Abisko... | reverse complement strand
AATCTTGTGTTGTGCGTACCATTGTAGTATAAGGTATCGCCAGCAGTTGTTAGAGGAGAAAGGTTGTCAAACGCTGCAATTGCAGTAGAAGCGTTAGTACCACCGTTTGCAATCGGAAGGATACCGGTTACGCCAGAAGTTAAAACTAGTCCAGTAGCATTAGTAAGAACTAATGTACTTGGTGTTCCTAAGTTTGGAGTAACTAATGTTGGAGAAGTTGCAAGTACGACTGCACCAGAACCAGTAGTTGTGGCAGCAGAGATCGCTGTACCGTTACCTTGTAAAATACCTGTAACAGTAGTAGACAATGTAAGAGCAGTTCCGCTATAAGTTCCTGCGAAACCGTTAGCAGATGCTACGGTTAATGTAACAGAGCCTTGGGCGCCGTTAACAAAGCTAACGCCAGCAGCAGGAGTAGTTAACACCCATTTGGTACCGTTGTAGATAACCAAGTCACCAACGTTGAAGTTAACCATTGATGGGTCTGTTAATCCAGAAACTGTTCCAGCATCAGCAGCACTTACCCAGTAAGTGAAACCAGTTGTACCAGTACCATCGACTAAGGTAGGAGTGTTCGTATTAGGATTCCAGTTATCTTTGAATTCCATTAAGGTAGATGGAAGTTGAGAAAGAGGAACTTTTCCGCCGCCGTCAAGGGTTGCAACGCCGTTTGCAGAACCAGCGAAAGATAAATCACCAACAACTAAAGATCTGAAGGTAGGTTGAGCAGCTGAACCAGTAGTTGGACCAGCGAACACCATGTTAGCAGATTGGGTCATTAATGTAAAGTCTAATGTTCCTGAACCAGTAACTGGTGAACCAGAGATACTGTAGATAGGAGTTGTTGAACCGTCTGCTAATGCTACAGAAGTTACTGTACCACCAGAAGTTGCTTGCCATGTTGGCGCTGCAGTTGTACCATTTGATGTAAGTACGAAACCACTTGTTCCACCAGGAACTTGTGTTAAATGTCCTGTTGAAGTTGTACCACCAAGTATTACTTGATTGGCTGAGAACGTTGCAACGCCTGTACCGCCGTTAGCAACTGGAAGAGTTCCACTCACTTGAGTAGTAAGAACTATATTTCCACTTAACTGAGATGTTGGAAGACTTAAAGAACTAAGAGTTGTTAAGGTCGAATTGGTAGTCGCAGTTATGTTTGATGCTGTACCTGTTGTATTCGACGTTATTGTTCCTGGTAGGTCAGTTGATAGCAAACTTCTAAAAGCCGCACCACCACTGCCATCGGCAAATAATGCCTGAGCCGCTGTTGCCGATAAGGAGCCTATTTTGGGCGCCGTTACTGCTTCATTTGCTATAAATTTTGTTTGAATTTGTGCCATAAATAGTTATTTCCTTTGTTAGTTATATTGTATCACGAGAGTGTCGCCAGAAACTAGGGCTGAGACCCCACCCACTGCGAGACTATTAATAAAAGTAAGTTGAGCGCCCGAAATTGTGTAATCTACGCCATATGATTGCATAGGTCCACCTATAACGGTTAGAATGGTATCAGCCGGTACATCCGGGGCAGAACTTAAAGTTACGAAACCATTAGATATATCAGTAGGTGAAAGAGTGAACTCATTCACAAGATATGAACTACTGCCCCCCATATCTGCCCAGGTAGTTCCATTAAAGAAACGAACTGTGTTAGATACTGAGTTATAGTACATGTCTCCAGCTATAGCCGATACTGGGTCAGTAGTTGAATTAGGTAAAGTAACGGCAGTCCCATTAACGAATACGACCCCGTTGAGGAAGGCTACTTTACTTGCAAAATTTAAAATATTTGGTCCTGCCATATTTAACTCCAAGTCCTCATGGAGTATTTAAATGTTCCGTTAAATCCAGTACTTGCAGATGTATATGTTATCACAACATTTGATCCAACAATCTCTGCTCCCAGTGTTACGTTTGTAGAACCGGTCTCTGTAAAGTCATCACTCTCACTTGTTATCGTTGTGTTATTAGCTACTAGTAGACGACCTGTTCTGTTATCGCCATCTCTAACTATAGAGTATTCAATTACAGCGTTTGCGTTCGTTGAAGCAGTGTATGAGAACAATGCCGCAGGGGAAGAAGTATTGTCTACGATAGTTATAGGTACACTTAATATGCTCTGTTGAAGTCCATTTAAGTTAATGAGTCCATTTGCAGAATCGATTAGGAAATTGCTGTTCCCGTCTAAGATGCCGCCATTGTTAAATTGTATAGATTCATTTGGACCACCAGCTGCAGCACTGCTGCCGCCTCCACTGTAGCTAGGAACGCCACCTGGACCGCCTGCTGAGTTTGACCACCTACGGATCATGAATTTCATTGTAGCGTAAGAGCCAGTAGAGGTTGTAGTGTAAAGAAGACTAAATACTCCTGATACTATCTCACCAGTAAAGCTTGTTCCACTGTTGTTAATGTAGGCACCGCCCTGTGCTACTTCAACGTTAACGCCATCAGTAGTTACATATAGTGTGCCAGTATCTCTCGCTGTTCCTCTAATGATAGAGAAATCAATGATCATATTCTCGCTGCCGGTATAGTTAAAGCTACTTACTACACCATTAGTAGTGTTGTCATTTAAAGTACTTGTCAATAAGCTAGATTGTTCAAAATAGTCAGTTCCATTGAAGTACCTAACGAAACTATTAAAGCCCCAAGTTGTACCGTTAAATATACCAACTTGATCTGCGAAACTGTTACCATTTTTGACTATAACTGTATCTGCCTTACTTGGATTAGGTAAGCCGTTAAACAGCAACTGTTGTGTCCATCCTGTGATGAGGGTACCAGTTCCATTGGCCATGTAGATTTCGTTGTTTCCAGAACCTAAGTTAGAAAACAATACCGTATCACCGGCTTGAACGTCGAAACCATCTTCTACTACTGGATTTCCAGTTGGAAGAGTGGTGCTGATAGGATCATAGTAAGTAACTGCTATTAGAGATGATCCGCCTGGAACTAGAGGTATAGCGCCTATAACTTCTGCACCGTTCCATAGGTAGACATTATCGTCTCCAAGTCTACTTGCGATAATGATAACATTTTCATCAATTGGCACATTAGCATTATTAGCAACAACTATAGAAGGTGTGTTAGCGGCATTTCTGTTTATTACAACGTATGCAGATTGATTTGTTAATAGTGATATTCCGGGTGAACCAGAAGGTAAACTGATTACTGAGTTACCAGGAGATCCTGGTTGTAAGATCGTTAATGTGCTGCTCGCTGGTAAGAAAGTGAGTTGCTGTGCGCTACCGCTTGTAGTATTAACCGCAGTCGAAGCATTACATAGATACTTAACAGTTTTATCTTGCGCTTTGTCTGCCATCATCGCAGTGAGTTTCGCACTACGGATTGTTAAATTATCGGTTATAGAAGAGTTATAATTTGCTAGGTTCCAAAGAGTGTTATATGGACCAGTGAAGTAATCAGGATATGTCTCTGCAAGAGAGCTCATGCCTATGAATCTTTGAATGTTATCAGAGTCACCTTCACCGATGTCGATAGTTTCACCTTGAACAACCTTAGTGATACCTTCTTCAGAACGAACGTCAAGGCGAGCTAATGTTGCTGTACCAGCTGATTCAGGAGCAGGAGGTCCAACAGATGTTCCTAATGTAATTGCAGATGCTGCACTGATAGTGACTGCACCATTAAGAGCAATCAAGCTACCGTTTACCGAACCACCATCTATTGTTACGCTGGCGTGAGCAATCAAAGTTCCTTCGAAGGTACCGGTTCCACTAACATTTAATGTTGCAGAAGAACCGATAGCCCAATATAGATTTGATGCTAATGCTCCACCTGTAAACGCAATAGTTGGAGTTCCACCGGCGCCAGTAGTTAAGGTAGAAGCAGTTTGTATTACGAAGATATCAGTCGCACTACCGTTGAAGGTCAATGTACCGTTTGTAGAAGTCGCTAATGAAGCTGAACCAGAACTAAATTTATAAACACCTGCACTAAGAGTTTGACCGTCAAGAGATGAAGGAATTATGGTTGCTGTACGTGTAGATAGATCAGTGTAAGCTGCTGTGGCATCAATCTCAGCTTGCATTGCCGCAGGGTTTGCAATATTCTCTGTGCCGGAAACTGTCCCTGGTGGAAAACCAGTAACAGAGGTTCCAGGATACAAACCAAGATTTCCGGTGATTACACTTGAACCTACGTTGGTGATTGTTGAGTTAGCTAAAACTGCATAGCTTGCAGCTGTTGCCATAACTGGACTTCCTGCTGGTGGACTAGGAGGTACTAGCCCAGCAATTGGAAATTGAAATTGAGTTGGAGATCTATAGTTGATTACGTACTCGCCGTTAAAGTTTGTAGTTCCACCGATGATGATGGTTTCACCAGACTCGAACCCGTTATTAGCAGATTCAGTTGCTGTAGCCACTGTAGTACATAATCCGTAGTAACCAGTAAAAGATCCTGTAGCAGTGTCCGTTGTATTAAAGAAGAATGTGTTGGCGTCGATGACTTCAACTGTATATGTTCCTGCTTGTCCCACAGGGGCAGTTACAGTGATACGATCTCCATCTATTAAACCATGTCCTGTTGCAATAACTTCTGCAACTGTTCCAGTTGGAGAAGCAGCTGAACCATCGGTTACGGTTAATGTACCAGAAACGGTAACAGCACTTATGCTTCCGATTCCCTCGATCGTATCGCTACGTAGAACTAACCAAAGGAAGTTTCCACCGGCTTCAGCGATAGCTGGATTAGATCTAGCTTGAATCTGTATGTCGCTTATTGGATAGATACCTTGATTAAATGTAGCTAATGTTACCGAAGTTAATCCTTGATAAGCTCCGCTTAGTAATACTGATTTAGCGTTGGCTGCAGTAGTAACAGAGCCAGTACCATTTGTACCACTATAGAATTGTTCAACCTGTAATGTATAGTTGCTTGGATCGCCTACTGCACTAACCCAATCACCGGCACTTAACTCTGAAAAGAATCCAATAGATCCGTTAGGAGTATTGAGATAAGTGGATCCGTTAGTCCATAGAATTGCTTCATTGAGAGAGTTAACAGGTTGTGTATTTGCTAATGAGATATACCCAACATATTCATCAGGAATGTCGATAGTTCCTGCTTGAATAGTGATATCTTGCGGTGAGTTTGTGCTCTTGATTACTAGATTTTCAGTGAGTGTTAATTCACCTGGAACAGAAGAACTGTGTTTATACTTTCCTTTAGAGTAGAAAGTTATATTGAGATCGTTGAATAAATTTATTAAGCTAAAGGTAGAGTTATCTTCGTACCAGTATTGCGAACCGCCAAGGTTGGCAAGCTGCGTCATTACCGCGTCCATCCACTCTTTCATTGAGGTGAGATTCTTGTCGCCACCTTGAAATGGATTTGGTCCTGATGAGGAAGTAAGGGTGATTGGGGTTTCCATCTGCTCGTATTGAGCACTTGGTAAAGCTGGCCATTGAAATCTATTAGCAGGATTAGGATCGATACCGCCGGTACCGAGACGGAACATCATCGGTCTTGCGTCTTCAATACTTGTGATAACTGAAGGACCAACCTTTATGATTGCGACTGGAACTGTATTATCTGGGAATGAACCTGTTGATACGTTGACTTGAACTTGAATTACTGATTCAGTGTTTACTTCCTGAGTGAACTCGCCGCCGGTATCTCCGTTAGCGTTTGGATCCCAGAAAGCTCTTGTATCCGCTGCAGCACCTATAGTTGTAAAAACAAGGTAGACATAATTTGTAGCGTTTTTAATTAATGCAGGAACTAATGGTTGAGCGTTAGGATCTCCGACTGGTAGACCATAGTAAAATGATCCCGCAGCAGAGCCTGGGTAGTACATTGCGGAGTCAGCGATATTGATAGCGCAATTTTGAGTTCCAATTGCACTAGCTGGATTAGCAACATCGAAGCCTTTGATAATGTAAGGAGTGTCCTCACCTACCAAGGTCTCAATGAAGTATTTCCAGTCCCCTGCTGAGTAACTATCGATACTTAGTAAATCAGGGAGATCTAGTCGCTCCGCAGAGCTAATAAGTAAGCGTCCTAATACAGCCAAGTTGTCTCCTTAACTTAAATTATACTGCAACATGTCTTAATTACTCACTACTGTGTAAGTTGGAAGCACACTATAAAGTTGATCTGGGTAACGTACCAAGAAATCTATGAAGATACCAGCACTTGCTACTGATTCTATCAGCTTCTCAAGGGTAACTCTAACGTCCCCTGGGTTGGTGATATAAGGCGGGTATTCAGTGCCAACTCCACTCATTATGTGTGGGCCCTTGTTGTTAATGGATACTACGCCCGAACCGTTTGCGTGATTGTATAGAAAAATGTACGACGGATCTAGGACCAAAGTAGTGCTATTAGGGGCGTACAGGTATCTTACGGGTCCCTCTTGAGTATCAAGTCCATAGTCAAAGACTATGAAACCGCCGCTTGACGGTATAGTATTTGAACTTAGGTTTAATAGAGGAATGGTCTTACCGGCCTGAATGCTACCAGTGATTTTAGCAGTATTGTCAGAGAGTACGAATGGAGCTGCTAGGTCCCATACGTATGGCCCATATATTCTTGTGAAGCTAACAGGTAAGGCAGCAGTGATTACAACCAACGATCCTGATGGTGCCATGCCTATAGTATCAACTCTAGCTGTTCCAGGTGCAGTCGCTGTACCGCTTAAACCTATACTGTTGTAGGTAAAAGTGTTGTCGGTTACAGAGGTTATTACAAAGCTTCCATTTAAATCTTCATTGAACGTGATAGTTTCAGAGCCACTACCTGTTGCATTCTGAGTCATTGTTACTGTACTTCCAACTATACTATCTACCAAGGTTCCAAGTGGAATATTTGTTCCCACTATTGTTTCACCTTTAGAAACAGTCCCTAGAGGCGAAACACCGGTGAGAGTAGGAGTTCCAGTGGTCAATGTTGCTGTAGAGGTTTGACTAAGGACGCCGCTTGCATTATATATAGAAACTATGTCGCCCACTTTATAATCATGATTAGCAGATGTTGTTGCAGTAACAACGTCGCCAGATCTAACTAGAGAGGTTAAAGTGTTTTCATCTAGAGTAGCTAATGCCGGTAAATCAGGCGTTATGTTGTTTAAGGTATTTCCAGCGAACTGAACTCCAACGTTAATATTACTTGCTGTAGCTGGAAAATCAACTGTAACCGTACTACCTAAAATGTTCGTTATTAAGGCATATGAAGGCACACCAGGCATAAATACGCCGTTACCAACTTCTAGACCTACTGTTGAACCTACGTTTGTAATCTGGTTACTGCCTACGGTAGTAGTACCGGTAGTTGCTAAAACCAACCTATTAGAGTACGTATACTCGATAGGTCTACCTTGAAATCTTGTGTTAAAGGTTGTTAAAGCTAAAGTGTCTTGGGTAGGGGTTATATATCTAGTTTGAATTTCTTCAACTTCCTGAAGCCAAAAGGTTCCAGTCATGGGAAACTGAGAGGCGTCGGCAACGGTAATAGAAGTAGGAGAATTGGTTGTAGTAACTAAACTCTCTGAACCGTTGATGTGAGCAGCACCTATCAAGGATCTCTTAACTACTGGCGGGGTAGCGGGCATCTCAACAATAACTTCACCAGGAGTTACTTCCCACGTTACTGCGCGATTGTTCTGCGTATATACTACATACTTGTTTGGCGTAAAGAACTTAGTCTGTGTGTCATCTGTCTGAGTATATGTACCAGGTGTTGCAAATAGATTTGTAATAGTGAACGAATTGTTTCCTAAGTTGATACCAGTGATAGGAAAATAACCAGAATTACCTGGTAAAAGAGATATCAAAATATCGCCTACCTGCAACATGTTTAGTCCTGGAAGAGTTCCACCTGTATTTTGATAAGTAACTTTCTCACCAACTTTAGTAATAGTCCACTGAGTATTTGATCCGTTGCCGGCACCAGTTACGAAGCCATTGAATTGAAGGGCTATGTTCGCTCGTCCGCCAACCAGCTGTATAGATCCTTTTGAACCTACTGTGTTGGTGAAGATTTTTACATAGAAGTTTTTCGCACCATTGTCGTAGTAGTTTTCGGCAAAGCTATGCTGAGCCTGCCTATTGATAACTGCTGCAACTTCTTGGGCTGTTGCTGCATTTATATCAGTAAAGTCGGCTGCATTGAAATGTATTAATTCGTCATATATGCCGTCAACAGTGTATTCAAGTTCCCAGCCGCTCTGTAAATTATATGGAGACGGTTGTCCTGATTCAACGTAGGCAGTAGTAGTTTCTTTAGCAAAAAAGATATTAAGCAGCTGATCGACGATCAACTTAACTTGCTTAGGTTGATAAGCCATTATCGGTATGAATTTTTTAAACGTAGTATCATCCATGCCTACTCCGGCAGGTCTTTGAACTCCGTCATTAGCAGCGAGATTGTCTAGGTATGGTGCGTAAGCTGTTTTAAGAAAAAACTGCTTCTTTACTTCTACCAACAGGTCAACTATATTATTATCAGATGCGCCAAGAGCGGTAATTAGCGCCAACCAGTTAGGATTAGTCCTAGTGTTATAGTGCGCTGGCATCAGATCATGAAGTTGATCGATTTTATCTTGGTTATTCATATTATGACAAGCTTATGTTGTTAGGGCTTATTATTGCTTTCTCGTTACTTGCTAAGGTTATACTTTGTGTACTTGGTACAGGATTAGTGAACACAACCGAAGCAACTCCAGTGATAGGCTGAATGTCAGCTATGATCTGTGACATAACAATAGGAGCTCCAACAGCTAAGCCATCAATGTAGTTAATGATAGTAGATTGAATGCTGTTTGAAACATCGCCTAAGTTAACACCGGCATTTGTGATCACAGTGAGGGCAAGATTAACTTGGAACGGCAATGGAGGCAATGTTTCAATCGCACTTCCTACAGCTCTTTGTCCTGGGAAATCTGCAGCATCTGGCTCAAAGCCGTCAACTATGCGTTGAACTTTTTGTAGCAACCCTGTATAGTATGTGTATCCATCTGTACCTATTACAACGTTGTTACTGTAACCTAACTTACCTAAGTGAGTTATGCTAGAGTTATTTGCAGGAGTGAATTTATAGTCTCTGCTATACGGAGTTATGAATATGTCTCTTAGATTGCTGTTGACGCCATCTAATGCTGCATACTTCACTTCTCTTATAGTATAGAACTTATTAGCAAGACTTTCTATTATGTAGAAACCATCTGAACTAACAGATAGGTCACCAGTGTTTGAAACTACTGCAGCAGAGTTAATAACTCTTAAGAACGGTCTGTAGTTAGATTCTGTACCGTATTCAACGATATTAAAGTTACCTGTATTGTTAATATTAAACCAACCTGCTTCAACTATATTCTGTACGAATAGTGTGTCGCCAACTGTTACGGAGTCACCTTCGTAAATAGCAATATCGTTAGCACTATTTAAGAACACACCTTGATCGTAATCTGTTGATTCTCTATAGATCACGCCCACTGTTGTTTCACTTGTTCCTGCATAGTTACCACCTAAAGTGATTTGAGTAGCTAGAGCAGGATTAGAGTTATTTAAACTTAAAACTTGTAAGAAATATGTTTCAGGGTCAGCTAGTTTCTTTACCCAATCTCCAACTTGTATATACTTGAATGCACCAGTAACACCAGTGATGGTATTAGTGTTTGTAGTAAATACTACATCCACACCTTGGTTATTCATTGGTCTCAATGTGTTCAATTGATCTGTACCAGATGAATTCAAGAAGATAATAGAGTTGTTATCAACAGCTAATACTCTGAATAGTCCGTTATTGTTAGAAGCAAATGTAGTTCCACTTAAAGATATGTAGTCATCTACAGCAACGCCGCAATCCACGAAGCTCGGTGATTGTCCATTTTGACAATTCAATCTCATTAAGTTGTTGAAGCCAAGAGATTGGATTCTATAACGACTCTGAGTCAATGTAGACTGAATCAATGAAGCGTATGTAGGAGTTTCAGTGAAATTTGATCCTGATAGAGAGAACGTTAACTGAGTAGGTCCTACGACTGTAACTGTGTAAACTCCATCTGGTATGTTAGTGCTATCACGTAGGTCAATAGTATCTCCACTATTTAGGAAGTGCGGAGTTGATGTAAACACTGTCACAACGTTAGATGTACGGCTTAATGTAGCTACTGGGACGTAAGCTGCGTGCGCTAATGTCCATTGGATGATCGGTGTTGGACAGATTTGAACTGTTCCGGCTCCAACAGTTGTTGAAGACATAGCAACGCCAAAAGGATTTATAACATCAACATAGTTAGAACCAATGTTTACGGCAACGATTGGAAGACCTGAAACTACTCCATCGCCAGATGGTTTAGCTAAATTCTGCTGAGACCAACCGGTTGTACCGAATGCATAAAGAAGGTCGCCTGGATTCACTGTAGAGAAATTAATTCCTGAGCCGGTAGCTGTCCATCTCCAAACGAAACCAGCAGGCCAAGCTGGAGAGTATGTTGATCCTACATCAGTTATAGTGAATGCAGTTCCAGAAACTATACCTACGCTCTTAGGGTTGTACTCGTATTCAATGGCATTTGTAACAGGGTTTAAGTTTACTGTGGTAATAGTGTCTGATGACTGTAGACGGTTAAGTCTTGCTACTCCTGCAGTGTTTTCTAATAGAACTGTGTCACCCACGCTGAATGTATCTGGGAAGGCTGGCACCTGAACTGTTAAGTAACTTCCACTTCCGTCTGTTTCAACGATAGCTGGAGTTTGAATGTACATCTTTGATTGGTTACCTGTACCACCAAGAACTTCTACTGCACCAGCAGAACCAAGTTGCTTTGATTGTATCTGAACATTTTTTCTATCATCAGCAATGTCAACTGTGGCAACGATAGGTAATTGTGAAAGAGCTGGCTGTGTAAACTGATGGTATAAGTTTTGTACAGTTACTGGAATGAGTTTGAATAATTCACCGTTAGTCGCTACATTGTAGTTAGGTGCTGTATCCATTGAATATATAGATGGTTGTGCGCCTTGTAGAACGAACGGCATCTTCATTGTAAAGTTAGGGTTTGGATTTTCAAATGTCTTAACCCAATTAACGCCGTCGTACATTCCAATGTAACTATTTCCTGGAGTGTATCCATAAGCTAATGTGGCCGCAGTCTCTTCTTGTGTAGCAAGCGAGATAGTGAGAGCACTATTGCCTACTGGGGTAGCAGACATTAAGGTACTGTTGTTGATCGTGGTAGAGATGTTTAAAGTTGAAACACCTGTAAGTGGGAATATGCTTAGACCAACAGGATTGTTTATAACTTCTGGAGTAGCTGATGAACCAGCAACAGATGAAACTGTAAAGCCAGAGGTTCCAGCGTTTCCAGCAGGAACATTGCCGTTGAAAGTATTTGTAATAGTAACTACATTAGTTGAAACTGCTGGAGTTCCAAATGAAGCGTCACCTGTTACTGCTGCTTGAATTGCTAAAGCTACTGTGTTTGCACTAGCTCCTGCAGTTAAAGTAGATACTCTGATTGATCTGTATGCTCCATCGTATGGCTCCGATATTCCTTGGTTACCAATATCGAACCAGATTGATACTGGACCACCATTGTCGTATATGATGAAATATTTACCAGTCAATGAATCGTTGTTTGTTCCAGTTTGGCCTACAGGACCACTGTTGCCAGGTTGAGCTACTACGTTAGCTGCTGCACTTAATGTTACAGCACCCGTAAGAGCAATCAAGCTACCGTTCACTGTTCCGCCGATTGTGTCGGTAATAGAGGCTTGAGCTATAATGTTACCTTGGAAGGTACCAGCACTACCTGAATTGATGGTGGCTGAAGAGCCAACGATCCAGTATACATTTGCTGCTGTAGCTCCGCCAGTTAAGGTGATTGTAGGTATTCCACCGGCACCGGTAACAAGCGTACTAGCGCATTGAAACACGTAGGTTCCTGCGCCATTTAATGTAAGCGTACCTGGTCCAGACGTCGCCAAGTTAAATGTTCCTATTGTCTCCTTGTATACGCCAGGAGTAAGGGTTTGACCATCTAAGACTGAACTGATAGAAGTAGCTGACATTGCTGCAAAAGTGTTATATGCTGAAAGCGCTTGCGCTTGTGCCGTAGATGCTGCAGTGTTCGCGATGTTTTCTGTACCAGAATAAGTTCCAGGTGGGAAACCAGTAATAGAAGTTCCAGGAGATAAGCCGAGGTCTCCAGTAAGAACGCTAAAGCCAGTATTGGTTACAGTTGATGCACCTAAGATAGCATAAGTAGATGCTGTAGCTAGAGGTCCGCCGCCTGGTGGTGTAATTGAAAATCCAGATGTACCTACGTCAGCGATAGGTAGTACACCATTTTGAACGTTTGTGATTAGTAGACCAGATCCACTAACTGTAGCTACGAATGAACTATTTTGATTGATGGCTACTGCGATCTTACCGGCCACAGTTGTAGCGGTGTCATTAGGTAAGATAGTGCCAACCATTAAGTAAGCATTAGCTCCTACACTTGGAGGTCCCGCTGTACCATTTTCATTGATCCATACAGCGACAGAACCTGCTGTATTGTAAATTAAGAAGTATGTTCCGTTGAGTGAACCTGAGGTATCAGCTACAGCAGTAAAGCCGTAAGATGTAGGAGTACCAAGTATGTCGCCTACAGTTGTAATTGTATCTACTTCTGGATTTCCAACTCCTGTAACAGAGGCGATAGAATTCATTACACGAATAGTGTTTCCACTAACATTCTGTACGCTGAATTGACCGCTGTTAGCGTTAGATACGCCAGATGAAGATGTAACACTGATTACATCACCTACTACAACAGAGCTGAAATTACCAGCACTGAATGTATAGTCGTAGTAATTGCCGCTAGAAACAGTACCGTTAGGAAAGTTAGTAGCTGCATTAGGATAAGGGCCTTTAACGGTGATTGTGTCTGTTGCAATCAAGGCTGTAGGTCTTGCTGCTCCTGAACCGAAAAAGTAGGAGAAGGTTGTAAACGATGGAGTGTTCACAAACGATGTAGTTGCAGCTTGATTTGGTATTGTCGGATACTGCATGTTGAAACGCAAGAAGTTACCGTTAGGACCGAAGTCAGCCGCTCTAACAATCATTGCCCCGTTGCCAGATCCAACTCCACCAGAAGAGTACCAGTTTCTAGCTGTGAACCATACTGCATAGTCATTGAAGTTAGTCTTGTTTAAGGTTGTGCTCCAAGTGTTTTGATTTGAGAAATCGATACCTGGTTGATTGTCGTAGTCATTAGCAGAAAATTCTGTAGTAGTAGGTATGAATGAACCACCGCCACCTGGATCACCTGAATTGATTTGACCTGTTCTAGCTAGTGGAATGTTGATAGTATTAGTTTGTGGATTTTGGTCTATTACTACGGCAACTGAATCAGATGCAGAGAGTTGCAATGGTCTAACAATCTCAAACTGATCGCCTGTAATATTGTCAAGACTAGTTCTTGCTAAAGCTTCTTGAGTACCTACGCTATCACTAGGTAAGAAGGCAGCAATACTTCTTAATTGCTTCCTGTTGTTACCATCAGTGAAAGAGATGATGCTGCTGTAATCAACGTGAGTAGTATTAAGTTCACCGGTAGATTGTAGTGTCTCACTATAAGGATCTGAGTAAGGAGGTGCGCTAGGAATAGCGTTCGCAGTGAGAGATCCCTTTGAGTCATCAAATACTTGTCTGTTCAACCAAGTATTTTTATTGGTTGGTGGATCAATCTTAAAGTGCGTTAATAAACTTTTGCTAGATACTATTGCTGCAATGAGTGGTGGGTTACCAAATTGAGCAGTCGATGTAGATGTGAATAGGGCAACAGCGGAGGTACCCATAACTACAGGTATCGCTATAGATCCTCCATTTTCAGTAGTTGAAGTCAACTTGACTGAATTAGATTGATATATAGAAGCAACTACATTGATGAGGTTATTATTCAATGAATCTACGATATTAGTTAAAGTAGCAATCGGTGGGTTCGTGGTGAATGTACCGAGCCATACTTGTGGGTATCCATCGGTTGTAAATGATTGTATATCTGCTGGATCTACTACAGTTACAGTTTGAGGAGTAATACTAGGAGTTGCTAAGTTACCAGCATTAAGCACGTCAACGTATGTATCTGTGCCTGCTGTTGTGTGGAAACCTTTATCGATAACCTTAAATAAACCGGTGTTGTTAGAACTCAACCATGCTGAGGTTCTTTGTGTAATGTATATGAAATCACCAGGCATTAAGAAAGGAAAAGCAGTCAAGGTACTTGACATGATTCTCATTACGTTGCCGCTAGGATTACTAATCGTAATAGTAGATCCAATTGGAATGTTTTCAGCGCGCTGAGTACAAAAAGTAGAGTCAGCGACTACAACTAATTGAGCTGCACGACCAAAAGAATCTGTAGAAACATCGTATGTTCCGCTTGTTGTTACAGTTGAATTAACGAAGCCTCTTGCATCTACGATTCCCGCAGTGATGTTGTCACCGGGTTTAATAGTAGTTAAGATCTCCAAGTTTCCTGTCTGTCTGTTTAAGATAAAACCACTACTTTGACCAACTGAGGTAGTTGGTTGAGTAGGGAATAAACTTGCTAACAATGTTCCGCCTGCTACGTTTAATGACGAGTTAGCTCCACTTTGATTTGAACTTAACTGCATTGTTTGTGCGGCTGTAGCCGTAGCTGTCAATCCTGCGAACTGGTTGTTGAATGCCGCAACCCATTCATTGAGCGTTAATGTAGTGAAGCTAGATGCTCCAGGGAAAAGATTTAAGCTAAAGGTTCTGTCTTGTTGAGGAGTGTTGTCCACAGAGATTGTAAGATCTCCTGGAGCACTTACGTTCCATGATCCAAATGGTGCAGTCTCTAATTGAGCGGATATGGTACGCTCTCTAAGTCTAGTATTGTTTTGAAACAATTCAATGAATGAAAATTGAGATGTAGGGAATTGAAGTAATGAGTTTGCGTACAGTGATGGGTCATCTGTAGTAAGTTCTGCTGTTACTTGTATTGTCTCTGCATTGAATGCATCTGGGTATATTAAGATGTTCGCTGAATTGTTTGTTAATCTAGCGCTAAATAACTTTGCTTGATTATTGATAGCGACTACGATTTCAGCAACCTGAGCTGCAGAAATATTAACGAAATCTGTTGAATGGAAATATACGATCTCTTCTATGCCGTCTACAGAGACGCCGAGGAAGGACCCGTCGATTAAGGTGAATGGACCTATTCCAGTGTTTACTACTTGAGGTCTAGTTACTGGGTAATTCGCTAGTTGTAAGAACTGTTCTTTACCTGTAGCATTTGTCAACAACGTGTCGACTGATTGTCCCGCATACGAAGGTTGAAATCCTGAGCCATTGTCGATATATAAAATGGATGGTTGACCGATACTTGGTGGTTCAGTCATAACCGCTGAAACTACAGTGTTGTTATCGCTAGAATCAGATACGTTGATAACAGCAGCTAGGATTGCTGCCTCTGTACCTCTTGCTAGCGTGTTGGTGTAAGACTGAATTCTGTCTCTTAGGTCTTGGTCTGTTTCAACGTCTGTACCGCCAGTCAAAGCAGACGTATTAGATACTGCTGCTCCTGTAAAAGGAGCGGTTTGGAACTGGGTGATAGTGTTGATAGGGGCATTGCCGATTGAACCAGCGATTAGAGCTATTACTGCTACGTTACTAACTACTGTTTCTCCTGCTGGAAGAACTGCATCTCTTAGTGTAATGTAGTCAATCTCAGGAGTTTGATTGTTGGCAGGGATACTGATAGTGGTACCTGCTGCGATTAGTCTGTCTGGTTGGCCTTGAGCATTAACTACGCTGTCAGAGATTAAGTGGTTATTCTGCAAAGCGGAAGATAGATTAACCTGAGAGTAGGTTGCAAAGGTTGTGATTGAGCTATAAGCTATAGGACCTTCAAAGTTTGCTGTCCCCCTGCCGACGTAGAGCGTTCCGCTGTTAGCCCACCCCGTAGTATTGTTTACGTAAATAACTGTCTGTCCGGCGATCGGGGCAGGTTTAATAACGTATAGACTGGTGCTTTGTTTGGTAATACTATTATTGAAAAAACTAACGTTACCTGACGCCTGCATTGCTGCAAGACGAGTTAGGCCGTAATCAGCTGCTCTGTTGTCAAGGTCGCTGTCAGAAACAGTTTGAATATCAAGAAGGTTTAACAGGCTTAAGATTGCGGTGTTGTTTTCGAAATCGTTGGATGCCGCCGCTTCAAGAATAGTGAGAAGTACGGAACCTTGGTTGATATCATTCAGAGGCGTATTAGCTATGATTGACCTAATCATACTTCCGAGAAACTGATTGTAACTCTGAATATTTATTTGAGACGCCATTATATGACCTTATTGCCTTTTATTAGATTTAACTTCTCAGGAAGCGCTTGTAGATTCCAGGGTACATGTAGACCTTTCACCTCTTGACCTTGAAGTGGAACTATGTGATCTACGTGAAAACCAGTAGGACAATCATTGTAAATATTTTTAATCTGTTGTTTTTGTTCTGTAGTTAACCATTTAGGGGTTGCATTTAGCTTTGCGGCCCTTCTATTGGCCTCATGAAAATTATGTCTCTTTTTAAACTTTTCTGTATTCTTGTGAGTTTCGTAATATTCTTTGTCGTTGTTTGGATTAGCTTTTTTCCATTCTTTAAAGCGCTCCAGGTCATCTTCTCTACGACTTAAGATATTCTTTTGACCTTTATCACTTTTTCTATATTTTTCGCCTGCTTTTAGCACTTGGTCCCAGTGTTCGGATTGCCACTTAGCATCCTTACACTTGCTAGAACAGAATTTAGCATTGTAATGTTTTTCGAATATAACACCACAATTTAAGCAAGACTTTTCCATACTTTTATTCTACTATGAACTACGTTATGTGTAGTTGACATCAAAACTAATAGGGATCACTTGATTACTGCCTCCAGCTAACCTTACTTCCATATTTACAACAAACGCAGGAGCAGCATTAAGATTGGCCACGTAGTCAACATTCAAGGTTTCAATACGGTCGAACCTTGAATCCTGGCTGATCTGGTTGGTCAACGAGCTGATGATAGAGGTCTTCACTCCATCTATATCATTGTTTTTACTACCTATTACGTTTACTAAACCAAATCCTTGGTGCCTTATTAACTCACCGAGCTCTGTGACAATCTTTAGGCGAATCGCTTGAACGTCGTTTTGAAGCCCATAGCTTAAACTCAAATCGTGGTTAGAAGTAAAAACTAGGTCATCTGTCTCAGAGAGGAGAAGGTCGATTCCAGCTCTCTTTTCGTCTTCTGGGCTTTTTGCCAAAAACCAAGGAATGGTCTCTTGGCGGTTGTTAGGAAGAGGTTGAGTAGAGGGGATCAATATGAATAAGCTACTGTTAACAGTGTGAGGCGCATAAACCCTAACATATGCATTATCTGCAATAGTGTATATGCTAAGATTACTGCTGCCATTTAAGGTTATAACTAAGTCACCAGATACGGGTATTTGATGAATGTTTGTAATGCTGCGTTGATCAGGAAAGGGCGATGAGGTAGATTGTAGGAAGATAGTTTGGTTTACATAGAACTTTTCACTATTATCATTTCCGTTACTATCTGTGCCCGCGATGTTAATTTGAAGACCAGAGCCGTTAGCTTCTAGCGGCACAGCTTGCCCCACTTCATCGATGTAGGGAGGTTGTAGACCGTTAGCGATAGCTATATCTAACCATCTGTTTGGATCACCAAGGTATCTATAAGCAAGAGACTCTAACGTGTCGCCATAGTTGAATCTAACCAATTGTCCTGATGAATAGCTACCAATAGCTACGTCTGGGTTATTAGCGTTAGCGATTGCAAGGGCAAATGGATCTACTGCGGTATCCACCGCAAATAGGTTTGCTAGTATGAAGTCAATGGATTGTATTGAACTCTCTAATGTTAATAAGTATTGTATATCTGAGATTGCTGGCTTCTTTTGAGCTGCAGCTGCACTTCTATTCATAGTGCTATTGTAAGTAGGATCAGTTAACCCTAAAACATCTGCTTGAGTATCTCTGTAACTAATAATGTTATTTTGAAGTTGTAAGAAATCGTTCTTAGTATAGTTTTGTACAGTGTTGATTGTATTAGTTAACAATAAGTTTTCTTGATTACTTAAGTTAATAGACTTAATAGTGATATTGTCGAATACTGTGTAAAATCTGTACAGCGTGCTTAAGTCCGCTAACGGATTGAGGACTGCTGAGTTATTTCTTTCGATGTTGATGAAGTTTGTGAAATCTGCTAGCTGCTGCTTAAATAAATCCGGGAAGGTATAACTAGTTATCTGGTTTATTAAGTTAGGAAGTAGTTGATTCCAGGTATCTCTAAAATAAGGCCATCTAAGCGCAATAATAGCAGGCACATCTGTCAAAAGTAGTTGGTCGCCGGATTGTAGTTTAAACCACAAATTAACGTTTGCAATACTCTGATAAGCTTGTGCTGCAGTTGCCATATTATCTACCTAGTAAACTGGAACCGTTCAGTACAGATCCAACGACCGCTTTTGCGCTGCTAGATACACTCTTGATGCTAGAGAGTAAAGAGGACGATTTAACTCCGTCGAGCCCGAGATCCGCCATGCGCGCCTGTAAATCTTCAGAGGCTGTTAAGCTACCCGATGTTCTAAGGTTATACCCTCTCATAGTTATAGAGTAGTAATATAACATTGGATTCTCAGCTGACTTTCTTAGTGTAAAGCTTCTAATAGCTACATCATATTCATTTTGATCTTTGTAGTTAAAGAAAGTTAAAGGATGGTGTGTGAATGGAGTATTGTTAGGTTGATTGCTATTTAGTTGTAGACCTGCTGCATCGCGCTTATACTGTTTTAAGAATCTATAAAGATTATGAAACGCCATATATCCGGTTTGGTCTGTATATAAAGCTGTTTCTAGTGGTTTTGGTCCAGTTCCGCCGAATAGTTGTGACACACCGCCAATAGCCTTTTGCGCTTGGTTTAAAATGTTTGTTACTTGACCGATTGTGTTAGAGAAGAATCCACCTGCTATGTTTGCTCTAATAGGATATTGAGCTCTACCTGGTTGTTTAAGAGCTTGATAAGCTACATCTGCATCATCAGAATTTATGGGAGATACAAACTTAGGCGCCATACCCGTGGTGCCTTCAATTGTGATATCGTAATACCTAATGTCAGAGTGCTCTTCAACCGTTCCATATAAAGTAGGAATTACATTGGTGGCAAAATTTGTAACAATGTTAATATTACTTGGATTGATAGGAAGAAACATAGTAAATTTTTTACCGTTTCTCTTATAGACCCTAAATCCATAAGGTTTAGATGAAAACCAATTTGCGGGATTGACTTCATACGTCTTAGTTCCTAAATCATCGCTGCCAGTTATTAAGCTGTTTGATGGACTTTGCGCCGTTTGCTTAGGGTTCGGTGAGCTTAACGCATCTGATATCGAAGAGAAGATTGACATAAGTTTATTATAACTTATTAGGACTTAATTACAGGCCGCCCTTGATCTGATTAATCTTTGCCTTGATCTTTTCGACATCCGGCCAGTCTTCCACTGTGTTTAGGGCAGTGCAGGGACCTACTGGAGATATAGGTAGTATTTTTCCTATGGCATCTATCAGTTGAGTTATCTGATCTAGTAATTCTATGTCTGCATGTCCAATAGCAATCTTTGGAGAGTCGAATTTTGCCGTAGCGCTAGCAATCAGGTGGTAATTTGTAGTGTTTTCATCTATGGAGTCAGACGAATTAATAGTGAGCGCTTTACTGGTTAAAATAACAGCTTGACTACTCTTGGTCATTACCAAGGATATTTGGCCAGAATTCACAGTCACAGTTCCTGCGGCCTTATCGATGTGTAAAAACTGTGGATCGCTAGTAGCATTGTCGCTCACTATGAAGCCACCAGTCTTATCGAATTTCATGTACGAACTACCTACGGTGGTGTTGTATTGAGGCGCCGGTATACGACTAGAAGGGGTGCTGCTCAGTACGCTGATGTTTGTAGGTAGGGCTTTAAAGGTTAGCGTCCATTCGCCGGCGTTATTGATGTTGGTGTGAATACCATTAAACTCTGAATCATATTGAGGCCCATCGGATGCTTGAATAGATGTTTGACGAGCGGCGTGTGTTAAACCACCTAATATAACTCCTTCTCTTCCTTGACCATTCAATTGACCAACTAATACTGCATCTCCAGCTTTAGCCTCAAAGGAGGTTACAGGATCTGGAGCATCAGTAGTCTTATATCCTTGATAGATGTAATCTTCGTAGTTATAAACTCCACCAAAACGCCTCATAAGGCGACAGTTCATATTGATCTTCTTGGCGTTACTTTGAATCTCTACTAGATATCTAAGTTCGCCGGTATCAGCGTCATTGAATGCGCTTTTGACAATACCAATACGAATCAAACCGTCCAACTTATTTAAGGTTGCAGTATTGCTTGGATCAGTCCAAATTGAGCTATCTTTAACTATACTATCGCTCATTGTCCACGTACCTTGTTAGGATCTGGGTCGCTAGGATCCGATGTGCTAACCGTGTTAACTGTGTTTTTATATTTTTGATTCTGTAGATCGGATGCAAGTTCATCTAATGAACCACTTCCTACTAGTGTATAGTTACCATTTGCCTTGTTGACTACTAAGCCTCTTACAAACTGAATTGTAGTTATATAGGTTCGTCCACCATCGCCGCTCACAGTAAAAGTATGGTTTACATTTTCTACGTGCGCTAATACGTAGTTAGTGTTAGTATTAGTGTTTGCGCCCTGGTTCAAGTTCATTGTGGGATTAATTAAACCTGCTTCAAATAAAATGTTATTCCCTACGCCAATGTACTCAGTAGTGCCTCTCATTACGAGGGTTCCATTTAAAAGCCTATGCGTATCAAAGAACCATTCTTTTAAAAGCTCTACCCAGCTAGTTAACATGTCAGCGTTGTACTGTGCAGAGGACGCTGATGAAGTCGTAGAGATATCGACAGGAAATTGTTTTGTTCCCACGATCATGGGTCTGAAGCCTTCTCTATTGAACGCTGCTGTGTCTGATCCCTGTGATTTCTGTGCTGTCCAACCGTTCAATATCTCGAAGTCTTGAAACAAAGGTCTAATTTCAACAAAGTTATATTTGTCTCTCCAGTTAGTTCCAATGTTAACAGAAGTCACTTTAACGTTATCTATAACGTGGGTCTTTAATAAAGTGAAAGGAGATTTAAGCTTATTAGCAGCAGCAGAACTCTGCAGGTCCGTGCGGTAAGAGAAAGGTTTTATTCTATTGAATATAGTTAATGAGGGCCCTACTGTACCACTGTTATTAGTTTCCCAGTCAATCTCGTTGTACATTTCATTCAGAGCTGGATTGCTATTATCCATCATGATCTGCCAAAATGTATTAGTTCCTTGAAGTGAGAATGGATCTATGAAGCCGTAAGCCTCATTAGTATCTGCATACTGATCCTGAGCAACTAACTTACCTACTTGAAGAGTTAATAGGTCAGAGAGTTTGGTAGAGGGATTTATATTTCCATCTCCATCTACAAAGTTAAAATATTGTGCCATCTTGGTAGGGATAAGGAAATCGTATATAGATTTATTTATTCGATTGATGGCACCACTAGCTTTATCTAACTCTGGAGAAGAACTTCCAAATATACCTAATAAAGCTACTAAATTATCGACTACTTTAAAACTTTGAGGAGTGTTGCCATCGCCAAACAGTTGTTTCTGTAATGCAATAGCTATTGCATTACCTTGATTGGTAGGAGTGTTAGCAGCTGAGATTAGATTGTCAATGTATAGAACATTATTAAATATATAACCCCAATCAGTTCCCGTCATTGTGTAAGTGGTATGTCTTGCGCCTTCTTCATCAATTTGAATATCTGCTCTAACGCTTTCAATCTTGCCTATCATTTTAACAAACTTAGGATCAGCTTTAGCTAGTTGAGTTGGAGAGATTGGGTTATTAGACATTAAGATAGCACACCAACTACCTGCAGTAATTTGGGAAACCCAATCTCTGGTAGGTGCTAAGTTTACAGTGAATGAACCGGCTGGTGAACTCTTACTTTTAGATGTTTGAATAGATTGAAGAGACAATGTGCTCAATATAGTTTCATTGATATCATTGATAGTCCCAGCATTCGTTGGATCTGAACCAAGTCTATTGTCGTAGTTCCATATGATTATAGCCGCATGCGGAGTTACAATCCTAAAATTATTTGTTTGATTTAGCGCCATAGATTAAGGTCCAGGTGCCTTTGTTTTTTCTCTGTTATCGACAGTGCCTCTAGGTACGTTTGCTCTATCTAAAACTTTATTTAAAACGCTATCTAATCTGCCGATCGTAACGTTTAAATTTCCTAAATCTATACCACCTCTATTTTTATCTTGGGCGGCGGCATGACCAGCGGCATCTCCAGCACTTTTCTCAATGTTAGGTATTTGTTTCGCCAATTGATCAAAGGCAACTTCTAATCTTTTAATAGCTCCACTAGCGCCACTGACTTTATCTAAAGCATCTGCTGCAGTATTTGCGCTAGTCGACAATCTTCCGAATCCTTCTGTGCGCATCTTGTCTAGACCAGAAAGCATAGATTTATCATCTGTCATGGTCAATGCTTTATTACCCGTTGCGCTGTTGGGATCAATTTGTGCCTTAACGCCCTTAAGAATGTTGTACTGTTGTTCTCCAGTGGCTCTAGTCGGCGACAATCTTCCTATATCTGCAAGGTTTGTTTGTTCTTCGTCAGTGAGTTCGGCGAATGATTTGGTGCTGTTAACGCTCTTTAATAAGTTACCAGCGTTTCCAATAGCGAGACCTGTTCCAGCGGCTTCTATCATCTTCATCTGTCTATCGTTTAAGTATTGCGTTAATGTGCCACTAATGTCTTTATTAGGAGAGTTTACTCCTAAGTTTCTCATTGCTCCCCTTTTTTCCTTGTCAGTCCCCATCTGACTAATGGACATCAAAGTTTCTGTATCAATTGTTTCTGCCGCTACTGCTTGTGCTCCACCTACACCAAGGGTGCGTTGGGCTCTTGCGATTGAAACCATGCCTGCGTAACTTGTGCTAATGTTAGTACCAATGCCGCGTGCCGCATCCTGTAAAGAGGCGTTTCTTTCTAATGTTGCTTCCTTATTAGGCGTATCTTTTGTAATACCCGTAGTGAGCAATGTTGCAGCAGCAGCAGTCGTATCGATACCTAAAGAGCGACCAGCAGACGACGCTGCCATCTGAGCAGTATGGTCAACTACGGCGTTGAGCGCCTTAGATGAGTCTAATCCTTTTGTAAGAGCAACTTCCATTACTCCAGCTAATGATGCTTGAGGATTATTAGATCCGGCAGACGCAAGTGAAGACATGCGCTGCATGTTCTCTTGCATTGTTCCGAGTCCACGCGATTCCGCTCCACGTGCAGCAAAAATTTGATCTTGATTGAACATTGAGCCCATGTTGGCAACGCCCATTTGAGCCATCTGATTGTATTGCTCTGGACTAATTCTAGCTCCAGTCATTTTATCTAGGTTTCCACGCGTGATAGAGTTCTTTAAGAAACCTTCACCAGCTCCACCCATGCCTATAGCAGCTACTCCAGCTCCTACTGAAAAATCTCTAAAACCTTGAATCTGCTCTGCGTTTGTTTCATTAACTACTCGGGATAATTCAATAGCTGCATTCCTACCCGCTACATCTGATTGTTCTTGTGTGACGTGCCTTAAAACATCGGAGGTAGCAATATAGGCATTTGTTCCCCCGCCAATAACGTTAGATAAACCTTCGCCTACTTTACCGCTCATTGCTGTACTAATACCAGAAATTAGGTTTACAGCTCCACCGCCTGTTTGGGCTAACAAAGCATTTTCCGCACTATCCCCTAAACCTGTTCCAAATTTATCGGCTCCTGCAAAATGCGATAGCTGCATCAATGATGCTATGTCTCCACCTACAGCTGCTTTATAAGTTTGATACTTTTGATTCTCAAAATTTGCATAACCTGTAGCGTTATTAACTTGCGCTAAATGTTGATTTACGCCTACTTGCATTGCTGCACCACTAAACGCACTAAATGCAGTACTAGCGACAGCTAAACCAGTCATCGTTGCGTTGCTAAATCCTTTATTAGTAGTGCCAGCTTTTTGAGCTTTGTCTAAATTTTCTGCTGCTTCTAATGCCTTCTTCTGCAAATCATCTAGGTTTGTGGCTCCTGCGCGCGCTGCCTCCTTAAGTTCCTTCATTGCGTTAACTAATTCTTTGGCTTCTTGCCCATCCATTCCTTGAGCTTCATGACTCTTAAGTGCAAGTCTTGACATCTGTGACTCAGGATCTAGCCCTTGCTGCTTTTGAATTCTCATTGCGGCATTTATAGGTGCTAATTCTTTTAATTTATTTTGAAGTTGAGCATCTACATCTCTAAGTTCATTCTGCGCACTAGTGTTTACACCTCTTTTAGAAAAAATACTTCCGGCGGCTGTAGTCGCTCGTCCACGAAGAGAATTTATGCTATCTTGGATTGTTTGACTTCTACTTTGCAGATCTGTATAAGGAGCGTTAAGGTGAGCTGCTGATGCAAGCTGGCCTGATTGAGTAGACGCAATATCTCTAACCTGACCATTTATAGATGTCTCGTTGAATGTGCGTCCAACTTCGTTTATGGCCTGTTGAGTGAAACGGTCAATGCGGGCTTCCGTACTAACTCTGATCCTAGGTTCTGTCCTAGATATGGTTTGGAGGTTATCTTTATGTAATTTTTCAATCGGGCCATAGCCGCGTGACTCTACAGGAATACTATCGTAGATGCTGATACCCTTGTTAGCAACCTTAGCTTTTCTTCTAAGCTCACGCTCTTCGGCAGGAACATTATATGCAGCGCGACCTATGTCGGCAATACGGTCGGACAGACTAGTCCCAATTTCATTAGGATTATTCTGATTGTTGCTATTATTGGGATCCTTAGCCATATAAGGCTATTATAACTTAAAAAGCTTAAAGAAAGTTAACTTCGAAGCGTTCTTATCATTAACCACGGGTTGGTCAACCTTGTTTATCTGATTGCATTTATAGACATTGTTGACTACCCAAGTGGCGCCATTATTGACCCAAGTGCTGGGTACCTCAGACATCTGATCTCTAATATTGTCCTGAAAAGAGCGGCACTCTACCCCATACATACTAATGTGGCCGTTCTCAACTCTGAACTTAATGTTAAAGTTGTTGTCATATCGAAATTTAGAATATGGGTTGTCTGGTAGTTTATTCATTCAAAGTCTTCTTCAATGTCGTTGCCAAATGTCTCACCAAACTGCTGCTTAGCGAGTTTCATCTGCTCTTCCATCCATTTGATATTGTCGGGATCCTTCGTAGGATCTTCTACCTTAGCTGTCTCTAGATTGGCGGCCTTAGCCTTCATGTTAGCTAGGTCTTCTTGCTCCATCTGTTCAGCCCAATCAAGGTCAGCCTGTTCTTTAGCAATCTCTTGGTTAATCTCACCCTGATCATTGCGTTCTTCTTCAGCAAGTCTTCGTTCAACTTTATCGTAGAATTCGTACAGTAAATCTTCTAATGTGTATGATAGTAAAAGAGGATCTTTGAGTGGTCTATTGTATGTTTTAGACCACCAACTCTTTAAGAAAAGCGTTAGCTGCTCGTCGTTGTTTAATTCTGCTCTAGCGTTTCTGGCAGCAATCCGTCTTATGTCGTCTGCGGTGCTGAAGAGCTGTTCTCCACCGGTACTGGTGGATTCGCTAGATCCCTTACCTTCTGTCGCCATTCTGTCTCTGTCCTTTGAAGATTAGTGTAGAGTTCAACTAGGATATTTTCATCTTTGATATTGGAACCGCCGGCACTTTGTTTCCACCATTCAGGTCCATCTGTTATTTTTGCTCTAAGATTTGCAAAGATAACAGCAATACCCGCTAGACCTTCTGTAGGACTTGAATAGTTCCCAAGAAGTCTAGTCTTTTCAAGCTCCATAGCGTGCTTTTGACCCATGTTCAAAACGCAGCGAACTGTGAACTGACCGTCGTATCTTTTGAATGTGGTTTCGCCTTCAACGTCAACGCTGAAGACTGCTTCATTATTTGGTAATTCCATGTACTAAACCTCGTACTAGCATTATACTACGCACCCAAAGTGCCAGAACTAACATTGCTTAAATTCGTTGGAAGAGGGTTTAAATTGTTAGCGGGAAGCGGACCCGCATTACTTATACCATTATTAGCAATTGCGGCAGCTTGCACAGTGTTATTGTAGTTATTAGCAGGTGGAATAGTAGGTTGCTTCTCATCCATAAATCCAATGGCTCTCCATCTTAGAGTTACATTAGCGAGAGAGTCTACTCTTAAATCTTCGGTACGTGAAGTAATCATTGCCTTATCTGTAGCAAATACAACTTGTTGCGTTGCAGAATCAATAGCTTGAATAGAGATATATGGAGCGAATAAGAATGATAGAACGTCTGCTTGCCATCCTTCAGTTGAGGCACTAACTCCTGGAATGTGAAGTGCAGATATAGTTCCCTCTACAGTTACACGTTGAGGAGCAAGTTCATGTGGAAGATAGTCATCGATAGTATTAATTTCAGTCACTGTAGTGTTGATAGTCCAACTGATGCCGAAAGCGAAGCCAACTAATTTACCGTTTACTTTAAGAGTGATTCTAGGTCCACTTAAAAATTTTGCATTAGGACGAAGAGAGAAGATACCAGCTACGTTACTAGCGGCGTTATTTACTAAATTCTCTGCAAAGCCTGGGCTGTTATCAAAACCTGTATTTGGCATAATTAACTATTCTGTTGTCCTGTACCGGATGGTCTAGCTTGATAAGCATCACCGTCTACGTATAGAGCAGTGAACTCAAACTTGTCTTGACCAGGACCTCGTTTGCTGAGAGCAAAATCTGCTCTAGTAATTCTAACTTGTCTAACTTTCATAACTCCAAGTGGATCGCCATTTGGATTCTTCTGATAAACTTCAATGTCAAATGTAGTTCCTTGAGAGTATGTACTTGGGTCAAGAGCTTCGTTAGCTCTACCGTCAGCACCACCTGCGAAAGGATTTCCAAGAGTAGATGGTAGGTTACCTAAAACTCCGCCACCCCATACTGAGCCCCAGTTACCGACTCCATTACCTGCATCATTAGCAGCAATACCTGGAGGCGCAACTCCACCGATATTCTCATGGGCATTGTGAACATATCTGATGATGCTAAACATGCCGTTTACATTGTAGGACAAAGGTTCTACAGAGACACCTTCGTATACGCCCAGCACGTGGGGAGTTTGGTGTGCTATCTGCACAGAACATTGGAAGTCAGTTAGGAACGCCATAGTCTTGCCATTAAGCTTTAACTTAGCATTTGCTCCTGTTACAAAAAAAGGTCTTACACCGGCCATGGGTTAATTATAAGGTATAAGGGCTTAAGAATAATATGAGAAAAATTACCATGAAAGTCACTGATTTACAACTTGGTGAGATAGTGACACTTAGAGATACACCTATTCAAAAGGTGCTTTTACTGTTAATAAGCTTGAGAATAATTGCTGGCGTTTATATATTAACAGAAGCTGGCCAAACTGCTGAAGTACACTTATTCTAAATAAAAGGGCCAGCATTTCTGCCAGCCCTTTTTGACTTTGTACTGAATTTAGAGATTAGCTAAGATCGACGTCTCCAGATGTTCCTGCTTGGAATGAATCATCGTATGCTAGAATTCCTACGAATGATAAACGATCAACGAGGATACCTCGCTTGTTAATACCAGCTGATTTACGATTGAAACGGCAATCAGTGATGGTGATTACTGCACCACTTGTAGGAGCTCCTGAATTGGTCTCAGCAGGTGAGGTCGTTGCTGGGTTACCAGATTGAATTTTTTGATACACGTTTAAATCCCAAGTTTGAGACACAAGGATATTTCCTGGATTGATCTCATCTGATGCATTACCACCAGTTTTGTAATTTACGTTACCAAGACCGTTACCGTTTACTGCGGCTCCAGCCATGTTGTTCTTGTTAGCGATACCAGTGTAACGAACTACTGAAAGTTCGCCAGCTACTGAGTAGTTAACCGGTTCGTTTGACACCGCTTCGTAACGACCCATTGTCTCGATCGGTACTGTGTCAACTGAGACGTTATAAGAAACGTCTGCTGCGTATGCAAACGTAACACCGCCTGCGGTAATTTTGGCGTTGGCGCCTGTGATAAAACTTGGTAATTTGCCTGCCATTTGAATATCCTTGCTAGTTCGGTTCTAGCTACCTTGAATTTAACTTCGTAACCTAATTATTACGAATTAGATATAATATATCACAACTTAGGTTAACTTATTAGACTTGGCTATGTTCTCAAGAGCAGGCAAATACTGAAGATTCCAGGGTACATGTAGCCCAGACACTATTGAGTTCTTTAAAGGGATAATGTGATCAACGTGATGACCAGGTGGACAGTTGTTATAAATAAGCTTTAAAGCCTCATTATCTACCCACTCAGGAGTAGCCATAAGCTTCTTGGCCCTATGTTTTGCTTCTCTATGTTTTTGAGACGCTAACCATGTTTCTCTATTAACTACTTGATGTCGCTGCTCGTATTCTTTTCTTTTGCCTGGATTAGCTTTAAGATAAGCTTTTCGTTCTTGATTACAGATGTCTCGTCTCTTACTATCTCTAGCATATCTATAACACCTACGACAAGTAGGTCCTGAGTACCATTTATCAGTCTCTGCAGTGCTGCAACTAATACAAGTTTTAGTCAAGGCTCCACTGTCCATTTTTAGCAATTTTAACTGGCTGTTTATATTTTTCAGCATGAGCTTTTACTTCTGGTGATCCAGCCTTAAAATGCTTAATAGGAGCAGGTGGTCTGAAATCTCTGTAGGCCTGTTCTTCTGCTGTACCATGAGGAGAACTAGTATAGGCTTTTATACCACGCTGACCAGTATTAGTGTGCTCAACCTTGCGATCAGCAACTTTCTGCTCATGTATCCTAATAGCACGAGCCTCTGGAGTCGTCCACTTTCTTTTTACTAGTTCGTCATTCTTTTTTAACTTAGGTGTAGTAATAGGTGTAACCTTACCAGTTTGCATAAAATTATGTGGATCAGGCATAGGAGCCTTCCATATTTTCTGCTGCGTAGCCTCATCGTGATGATTTGGTCCTATATCTATGGGCAACTTAGGATCAAAGTGTTCATTCATGAGCTGTCTTAGTTTTATAGTAGCAGGATGCTTACTGTTATTTAATACATCGTTATGAACTGAAGCATATTGCTCGCCTTCGTGGCCTATACCAATCCATCCCTTGCGATATGCTTCAGAGAAGTCTTCACCTTCTGGTAACTTAATATGATTAGCGAGCCAAGGCGAATGGTCATCTCTACCTATTAAATGATGTTTGCCAGCAGGGGATATCCAACCTCTAACCTTTTTATATATGTAATCGCTGTTCTCAGGATTATTGGTAATAGACTTTTGCAGCTCTTCTTTAATAGCTATGCAAAGTTCTTGTAGCTGGTCCATATATCAATTCTATCATACTAGAAACTAAAAGGCCCCACACTTTCGTATGAGGCCCTTAAGATCTAATTTGTCAAGGCTTATTAAGCGCTTGAAGAAGCACGTTGCAACGTGATAGTTGCTAATACGAAGTCGATACCTTCGACAAGTTTCACTACAACAGAGATGTTGATAGTGTTACCAACGATTTGAACAACTAGTAGCTTGTATCCGTTAGTAGCATCAGTTGTTGAAACGGTGATACCTTGTGCCAAGTAAGAGGTCAAGATGGCATCGCAGGTTGACTTAACTTCTGCCGCAGAAACAGTGTTCTTAACACCAACATAGATATTCTCTAATTGGTTGCGGAAGTCGTAAGCAAGAACGTCTGCTGCGTATTGAACGTTACCACGGTTGAGAACCCAGTTTGCATCCTGACCGTAAGTAGTGTTATCTACTACTAAGCGGAATCCGCCAGTGTTAGGATGTTCCCAGAAAGTGATACCGTTTTGGATCGCGTTATCATACTGAGTAAGTGGGTTGAAACCTTGAACGATGTTCGCTTCAGGAGTTGACAACAATTGAGCAGTCTGACGAATGCCTGACATGTTGAAATACTTGTGAGTCATCGGTAAACCGATTGGTGAACCACCGCGAGCACCTGCTAGTAAGCAAGCTCCTGCCCAAGGTAGGAACCATTGAACAACGCCCTGAGAGTTAACTTGGTTAATATCTTGAATGACCAATTGCACACGGCTGTTAGCCAAGTTTTGAGCTTGGTTTACGCAGTTAGAATATGTGTCTTTCAATGACAAGTAACCTTGGCTCTCTGAACGATTCTTAGTAGAAGCCATCAAGCTTAAGTAGGTCACTGTAGCTTGTTGAATACCAAGGATAGTGTAGTTAGAGCTTGGATCAGTGATCATGTCCTGAATATCTTGAGTAGCGTTACGAGAGAACAACGGAATCACTGAGTTAACGTGAACGGCTTGTAAAGCAGTCAACGCGTTGGTGATATCAGAGGTTTGTGTTCCACCGAGTAATCCGCCAGCTAAGTAAGTAGTTGCAGATGGATCAGGTAAACCGATAGAAGCAGGAGTTAACAAGCTTACGTTTACTGACGATCCAAAGAATTGCTGTACAGAGTAAGCATCATCTTTGATTTGAGCAGGCATAGACCCGCTAGAACCGTTAGCACTTAAGTTAGTAACTTCATCCATTACACTTGGGTTTAATTGACCGTACAATGCGCTTGGTACTGCTGCACTCCAGTTTCCGCCAGTGCTGCTGTTAATGTAATTAGCAATAGCATTGAGGGTTGGGAAGTTTGCGAGAGCGATTGTGTACTCAATGGCACTGTTGTTAATTAACAACATGTTTGTAGCATTCACTGTAACTACTGGAGCAACTCCACCGTTACGACCAAGTTCAAATACGATGTTACCACCGACTGTCGCTGATTCCTTGATATTAGTGCCGTTGTTATTGATAGTAATAACAGCCATATCTTCGGTTTCAGAAACGTATAAACCAGGTTGAATATTTACTGGAGCAAGTAAGCTTCCGCTAACAAGCTGAAAGTTTAAACCGTGTCCATTGCGCTGAGGGTTAGTTCCCAACGATTGAGCAATGTTTAAAAACGCTGCCATGTCTGAGCCGCCGGATACTGTGAAAGTCATTCCAGAAGGAAGACCTAATGACCAGTTTCCTGAAGTAGTAAGAGCAGTTTGAAACAATGCTCTTGTAACAGTACCGCTAGGCATTGTGAACACGTTGTCAAGCGCAGATGATGCTCCGTTGATACGAAGAGTAAATGATAAGCTGCCGCTTGCGACGATAGTTGCTGGAGAACCAAAGCCGGTTGCAGAAGTACCAGGACTTACGCCCACGTTACCGTGGAATACGCTTGCGCCGGTGTTAGTAGCTGCTGAACCACCTAATACTGAGAAACTACCTGCTGCGCCAAGTTCGTTTGAAGATTGAGCAAATACGTTAGCTGCTGCACTCATAGTAACTGCGCCGTTGAGGGCGATCAAGCTACCGTTTACTGTGCCACCTAATGTATCTGTAATACTTGTTTCAGCGAGGATGTTACCTTGGAAGGTGCCTGAGAAACCAGAGTTGATAGTTGCAGAAGAACCTACGATCCAGTAGATGTTAGCTGCTGTAGCTCCGCCAGTAAGCGTCATTACAGGAACTCCACCAGCACCAGTAGTTAAGGTAGAAGCAGTTTGGATTACGTAAGTACCTGCACCGTTGAAGGTAAGGGTTCCAGTTCCAGAAGCCGCTAAGGTTGCTGCGCCAGTGCTATAAACACCAGGAGTAAGAGTTTGACCATCTAAGGTTGCAGAGATAGGAGTTGCAGTTTCAGTACCTAAGGTAGTGAAAGCAGTTGATGCATCAGATTGAGCTTCTTGAGCAAGTGCGTCATTCAAGTGTGGAGATCCGCTGACGATTGCGTCAAATGGAGCACCAGTTAAATCGAATGGAGCTGAAGAAGTTGTTTGAGCAAATTGAGCTGGAACAGCAACATCTGCGTAAGTGATTTGATTTCCATTAGTTCCATAAACACTTGACTGCAAACTTCCGTAGCTGTTAGCTAGCGCAAGTGTTGCTCGTGTAGAAGCGTTTGTCTTGTAGATGTAAACAGATTGTGCTCCACCTGGGATCGCTCCGTCTGCACCAGGTGCAAACAAGAACGTACAAGCGTCGACAAGCGGTCCAGATCCGTAGATACTACGAATCATTGGAAGCTGATCAGCTTGGAAAACGTTTTGTGAAATGTCAGGAACTGCAGAACCTGGTGCACCCGCGGTTGATTCACCGAAGATGGCAACTAAGCCTGTTGGTCCTACCGGGAAACCGCCGCCAAGGTCTATTAATTCCTTAGAGTAAGCTCCTGGCTTGTAAATTGTAGCGCCGTTAAATTGTACGTTGATTGCCATAGCAATCCTCCTAAGTCAGTTAAAGTCAAAACTAATTATAACATAGTGCTATAGTTAGTTACTTCAGTTTTACGCCGTACTTCCTAAGTGCTTCGTCGTATGTTTGCAGAGTTTCCTTTAGGGAAAGTTGTCTAGCTTGAAAATCCGCCAAAACAATCTCTTTAAGATGTTGAGTAGGAACTTTCTTCTCTCTCATTGCCCACCAAGCATCAAAATCTACCTTTGATGGCTTTGGCGCTTCAGCGGCTTGTTCTTTTAAATTGGTTTTAGCCATAATTGCTCCTTATATAATATTAACGTATCTGGACGCTTAAGTGAGGTCCTCGTCATCAGGGTCAATGAACCTGTGATAATCCTCGTCTGCATCAATTTGTTCACCTACGATACCCTTATTGGTACGTCTATCGACCTTATGATGAGGCACATCTAAGCTGGTAGCTAAGTCCTCAGAATAAGGTTGCCCAATCTTAGGGTAAGTGTTAACATGCTCAAACTCACGAAGCGGTTCGCCATGCCAGAAGTTTTGAGTTGTACATCTAAAGCGTACCCATCTAGTCCAAACGTTGTTTACGCCCTTATCAGCATCTTTGCTATAATCTGAGGCGCTATATGTTTGTAATTTAAGACCAAGTCTGTGAGCCATCTGCTTATGCTTGAATAGGATATAAGAAACTATGTAGTACATCCATAGCACGTAATCGCCGCCCTGTGCCGTGTGGATGCCAACATCTATCATGGTGGTAAAGACAGCAGTGCCTAGCTCAAAGTCTTCCTCTACGGCTCCTAGATCATCTAATGCGGCCTTAGATTCGTCCTCTGTCTCGCTGGCGAGATGGATACTAATGCAGGGTATCTTTTGAGCATTGAATGACCAAGCTTGAACTACAGGAATCTTAGTCGTACTGAACCATTGCCATATCTTCTCTCTATAGTCTGAACCATAGTCTTCATTAAGCTCATCTAAAACTAGGTTAGAGAATAGGTCATCAAAGGCAGGTTTGTTCTTACGAAGCTCCTTGATACCGTGGTCTATTAACTTTCTTACAATAATCTCCGGCATTACGAATGGCATTAGAAACCCTCCTCGTAAGACCTAATTATTTGAAACACTATATCTTCCATTGTGGACTCTAAATCTTTGTTAACAGATTGAATCTCTTGAGTGAAGTCTTTCTCTGTGGCAGGCTTGACCCATTTAGTATTGGCATCTTGCTTGCTGGTAGCTGTTCTAAATTGACCCTTAGATCCGCCTGGCGTAATCTTCTGTGCCTGCGTTCTTGCATTCTCAACACGTTGAGCGCTTACTTGCTTATAGGCATCGTATATGTTGGTAGATACCTTTGGTCTCTCTGTGGTGCTAGGTGAACCGATTGGAATAACCTTATAAACACCTGAACCATCTTTGATAGGCTTAGCATTCTTCAACAAGTTAGATAGCATTGGATACGGAGGATCTGAGAACTCCATGTTTCCTGAATCTGTGATAAGCTGCATGTTGATGTTGTCGTATTGGAGCTCATTGATAAAATCTGCAGAGCGCTTTTGAACACCGGCTTCAATAGCTAATTGCATAGCAGCATCAACCTGACGTTGGAATGCCATGTTGATATCGTGAGAAGCTTTGTTTACTATATTCTCAACAATGCTAGAATCTAATCCCTTATTTCTAAGAGTTACTCTAAGCTTGTCGAGTTCGAAGAAGATATTAGGCATCTTTACTCGCCTTCGTTATAACCTTGGCACGCATATCTTTTAAGAAATTCTCTTTCTCCATGTCCTGCCAGTCTTGAGCAAAGGAGATAACGATCTTACCGTTTGGAGAGATCTCGATACGTGGTTTAGTGAGATAAGAGTAATACTGATCGTGAATTTTAGTATCGTTGGCTGGGTTTGCACTGAATGCTTCTACTTTAGAAGGACCTCTATCAACGTTTTCAATCTTACTTTGAAGTTCACGGAGCTTGCTCTCAAGTTCATCCATGTCCTTACCAACTGCTTGTGCTAGTTGATTATGCTTGCCAGTTACTTCATGAGCAACGCTTTCAAGCTTGTCGAATAACTTCATGATTCTAGACTCAACCTGTTGTAAGTCCACAGCCATACCGTTACGCAACTGTTCGCGTATGGTTTCCATCTCTTCATAGATATTTCCAATATTGTGGCGCTTATAGTGATCCATCAGCTCATTTAATCCGCCGTGGATTGCATCATCGCTCAATACATTGTCATCTAATAGGTTTAATTCTTTTTCGTCTTCTGGTAAGTACCACTCGAAGACGCTCATCAAAGCTGCAGTAAGTTCAGGAAGTGATTTGTTAGTAAATTGGTATACGGTCTTATGCCCGTCGTTTACGCGCCCAGAGTACACATCGCTCATATGACGTCTAATACTTAATGTATAGGTATCGATCAATACATCTTTAAAGTCTTCATCCTGCATGCCGTCAACTACACGTCTTAGGGTACGGAACATTCCGTTACCTACTAAGTGTAATGCCTCTCCGTGTGAAACTTCAAACACGGCATCAGCCTTCTGACGAATGATGTTCTTCTCTAACTTCTCTAAAGAGACCATTCCCTTAAGGGACTTACCAAAACGAGTAGATACGAAATGCTTTATAGGTTCATAGCAGCAATCACGAAGCTGACCCCAAGGTATCTTATCCATCTCATACCAGGTCCAGTCAGTCATGGTTTCATGTCCGCCATCGCCTTTAGTATTCTTAGGTTTGCCAGTAGCAATTTCACCTAGATAAACTACGGTATTATTCTTGTTGGTTTTACCTCTCCAGATCTCTGTAGAGATACGTACCTGACAACCTGTCTCTTCACCCGCTTCACGGATGGCACCAGTTTCAAACGCCTCATCAGCATGACAGTGACCGCCTGGGAATGCAAGTCCGCCCTTGTTGTGAGTAGCTAGTAAAATTCTATTGTGTTGGTCCATTACAAGCACTGCGGCACAGTTGTTAGTGCGATGCTTGTCTTTCTTCTCAAGATACTCTTCAAAAGACTTCTTCAGCTCTTTCTTAGACTTCTTTCTCTTGATACGATCTTCTTTAACTTTTTCTTTAGCCTTGGCATGGTGCTTTTCGCCCCACGTCCCGCCTCTGTCGTTGTCCTTAGACTCCGGAGCATCCTTACCAGGATCTGTATACTTGGCGGCTACGGATTTTGGAGGACGACCTCTCGGTCCATCCTTCACGGCTCCGTGCGCTATTGCCATCATCATTCTGTATTGACGTCTTGAAACTGCAGCAGGCATACGCTATCGCAACTCCCATCCATTGCTAGGGTTATTATAACTTAAGTTAGCGGTTAACGTCATCTTTTAACTATACTTTCACCTTGATTAGGTAAGAAGTCTCTTTTTACTAGAATCTGTTGAGGAAGGCGTCTGGCGACCTTCTGCCCGTTAGCATTCATCTCTTGAGTAACTCTAAGCTCTCTTAAAGACTGAATCACCTGATATACAGGATTAGCATAGAAGGACCATGTAAGAACTTCACCGTGCTGACTTTGATAGTTGTACATAGGCTGCTTTCCATCTACCCACACTATGAGGCCCTCTGCGTCGATGTTGAAATCAACTCCTTGGGTATATATCTTCTCTGTCTGCCCGTTATTTAAAATCGAAGCGGCGCGATCTACCTTCTCGATAGGGTATCTAAGTTCTTGCGTATTGCCGGGTCTTGGCTCATACTCCTTAAGTTCCCATAGGCGTACTGTAAAGTCAGGGATCACAAGTTTGTCGAACATATTAAAATCTGCTTCTGTACCGTCTGGATATTCGGTTGGAAAGGTTATTACAGCAGTACCGATTTCCCACACACCGTGAGCTTCAAAGGTTTTCTGCATTGAGTTGCCTGTAAATGTTCCCCAGATCTCTTTTGGATCGTAGTGGATGAAACCATTAGTATCGCAGAACGGACAGTCGGGTACGTGAGCATTATTGTCTACAGTTAGGATGTTAGGACATGGAGCCGCTTTAGAGTGAATGAAGCGAATTCCACGTTGACTTAGTAAGTCATCGAAACTTTGACCTTTGATGCTAAAATCTGGGTTATAAAGAGGCATCTCACTAGGTGTGGAAGCCGGACTTCTAGTTGGATATACTTGCTTTGGTTTATCTTCAGCCATAACTTAATTATACCACTAGAACATACAGAGAACCTCCTAATCCCAGGCATTGTAGAATTAGATTACAGGGAATCCGATTCTATGGATGAGATATCGATACTAGAGCGGATTGTCGCTGAAGAAGGTAGCTGTTGCTGGGCAACGCCTGCCATCTGTGCCATCTGTCCACTAGGTAAGCTAATACGATATGAAAGTGGAAGATATCTGAGCTGTATAGAAGCTTTAAACATAGAAGGACTCAGTGAAGAAGAAGCTGATGCAAGGTATAAAGAGGCCGCAACCCGTAAACTTGCAGACCTCATGATCAATAAGATTATAGAGGCCGACTAATGGCACTCAAAGAGCAAGAGAAGAATGTACTGGAAGAGATCGTAACCTTGAACGGTACATGCATGCTAAAAGCTAGGTGCGACAAGTGCCCGTTCAGAGTGATGTGCTTACCAGAGTGGGTTTACCCGAATCCTCCAAGTCAGGAACAAAGACTTAAGATGGCCCAAGACGTGTTAACGCACCACGGGCTACTGGACGAAGATACGGATATAGAAGAATTTAAATGGGACAAAAATTAAATACAAAGCCTGTAGATAGAGTGGCTCAAGATGCAGCCAAAGTGAAACTTTATATGTTTATGATGAAGTTGCTTTACGGTTTACCGAACGCTTTTTGAAGAGCTGCCAACGATGCCGGATCTAATAGTAGTTGATCTGGTCTTCCAAATTGATTTAGTGACGCTCGTAAGATTCTGTCTTCCCATGGATCTATAGCGGCTTGTGCTGATTTAATATTCAGCTTACCTAACAACTTGCAAAGCTTTTCTTGTACTTTATAGTCATCCATTGTCATTATTTCAGATTCTCTCATCTCTTTTATATGTTCTTTGAGGTACTCTTCGTACTCTTCCATCATCACGGGTTTCTATCTATCCAAATAAAATATGCTACGATACCTATTATAATAAGACCGTACAGAGACAAGAATGAGTGTGCAACTATTAGATCAGCGCCAGTCATAAAACCTTATTTAAATCCTCGGCACTCTTGAAATTTAGCTTGCGTAGAAAGCCGATCAATACATCTACAGAGTGAGTCTTTGTTATCGTCGTAAAGTATGGGTGACCTTCATCGTACAGTAGGTAAAGTATTCTTCTCTGCATCTAATGATTATACACTAGCACGTTTGAGAAGCTCCCCACCCCTCCATAGTTAAAACATAGTTCGATATGGGTTGATGTTAAGTTTTTCTAAGAATTGTCTCAGTACGAATCTGCGCGTCCATGATTCTCCTGGACCGTAACAACCCGGTACGCGTATTATTGCACCATTGAAACTAATATTTATAGCCATGGCGACTCCTGTAGAATTCTTTATAATGATCTGTTAGTGGAGATACTGGATATACCCTATACTCATAAGTCATAAGTGGATACATGTCGAGTTTGCCTAGAAGCATAAGTAGATTGAACCAAACTTTACTTCGTTCATCATCCTTACCTTTTATTATCACTCTTTCCATAAATGGATTATACTACTCGCCAGAACCAGGGAACTCGTCGGCGTATTCAGAGGTCGTGCGATGCGGCGGCTTAGCCCAGTTGCGTCTAGCCTGTACACCCTCTGGCTTCGGGTGCTTGCCCTGTCCAAAGCTGTGAAGCGACCCTTGGGTACCGCGATCTTCTCTGAGCTGTCCATCGGCTGTAGAAGTCGAGTAGCTCTTGAACGGTCTGTTGTTTGGAGTTCCTTCATCCTTCGGCGGGTTGCCATAAGACTTATGTAAGTCCCACTGTCCACCTGAGTTGAATGTTAAGTATTCCATAATAGAATTATATCACTTACTGAGCTTGGCTTTTGGCCGCTTGAAACCGCTGCTGTAACTGTACCAAGGCGTATCTCTGTGCTTATTAATCTTATGAATAAGATACAAAAGCTTATACGTTGGCGTCATACTCTTGAATAAAATATCTGGGCAACCGCACTCTTGATACTTCATGTCTGCACCGGCGGCCGATGAAAGAAAGTAAGCAAATCCCTATGTTTGGCCGGCACGAGGTTCAACTTCAAGAGTAGTGTAAAAAGGGCCGCCCTCGCCTTAGTTGGAGATGAAGTATCAGTGAATGTAAGTTCTCTATGGTAGCTCATGGTTTTGGTCCTGGGCGCATCCGCCTCATAAATACGTTTAAAGACATCTCGTTACTCTTATGTATGTCGAGCAACATCAATAGGTCAAGCAGCCTCTGCTGCGAATGTCTCTTATTCTGCTCATGCCTCAAAGCATTTCTTCCTCTTTCCATCTGTACTATAAACCAAATGAATGCAAATAATACTATAGCTGACGCCACTCCATATAACATCATCAGTAGGGTAACTCCAGCATCGTATGATATATATTCAATCTGTGTAGAAGCATAAGCAAAGCGTACGTGTGTTCATGTACCTCAATAATCTGGTCAGTGCTCTTGCGGTGGACTAAGTGTATAGCAATCATGGTATGAAACTTACAGCCACTATCTTCCCGCTATGCGGTAAGACGTGTTCCAAGGCTAATGTAGTTATCGGTGGGGTTGGCCACTGGTATAGCTTAGCTAAGAAGCGCATGAGTGTATTCTTCGCGCGACGCTGCTTCATCGTACGATCATATTGCTCACGGAAACTATCAGAGGTGGTGGGCACTATATTATTCATTTGGCCAGCAGTGCTCGCTATCGACGACATAGAGACACTCCTTCCCGCCTAGAAGCTTACGCTCGCAGTGGTCGGCATGACAAGTCCAGCCTGAGTGAGACTGAATGCCAGGGTCTACGCCGGTCGGTATGAGTAGCAAAAATAACAAGAGAAACTTCATTGGGCAATTATACTCATCGATGTATCCCGAGCAATACGAGTAGGCGAAACAAGTGTACGTACCTCACGTCGTTACCCAGCTCGTACAATTTGTCGTCATGCAAGAAGCCCGTTTGCATGCGGCTAGTGAAGAGGTCAGGGCGATACTTATTGAGCGGTCGAATGTTCACGGTACGCTCTTGAAGTTGAGCTTCCTCAAGATGTTGGTGAGCACAGGGTAGCCATCTCGGTGGGTGTGATAGGTCAAGAGGTTATCAACCTCGCGCGAGATTTCGCCCTGAAGGTATGAAGCCGTACCAGCTTCAATTCGTTGACCCCAGAGCTTATGGATTTGGCACTGGATTACCTCTTTGACGGCTGGTACGAGGCATAGGGGCATGTCAGGCGCGATACTTACATTAACCGTGTGACCTGTCATTGTGATTGTAACCATTATGCTAACTCCAGCTTGTGAAGGAACCAGAGTAGGTTCAGGTATGGCGAGTCGTGATGGATCGTAATGAAGGATGTCGTGTAGTTATGCTCTTGAGTACCGTTCCAGTTGAGACCGCACTTGGAGCGAGTCATAGTTATAAAGCGGGCGAGTAGTGCGTGCTCGTTGCCGGGTACCTTGGCGGTGAAGCGCCAATCGTGGAAGGGTTGGGCGTTTGGCAAATAACTTGTGCCGTTAGAGATATGAACTGCAGGAGCGTATCTGGCCATAATTTATATTATACTGAAATGCGTACTGGTACCGTGAAGAACCTAATAGGTGTGCGGTCGCATGTGTGGATGTGTGGGATACCAGGAGCGGTGAGGTGTGGGGCAATGCTGAGTTTAAA
>Ga0302280_1000348_pt1 | contig 40306 bp, 58 predicted proteins | sample III_Fen_E1_1_FD_198771 | JGI IMG/M metagenome (GOLD analysis project Ga0302280, IMG submission 198771) | Peat permafrost microbial communities from Stordalen Mire near Abisko, Sweden - III_Fen_E1_1 | ecosystem: Environmental > Terrestrial > Soil > Wetlands > Permafrost | place: Sweden: Abisko... | reverse complement strand
GAAAATTCGTCATAATATTTTCACTGGAACCTAATGGTCGGGATATTATCAGAAATCCCCCCCCCCTTTCTCCTTGTGTTCATTAATGATTTAGCGTCATGATTTTTATTTTATCCATGATTATTTAGAGTTTAAATAAATCATAAATAATATAATGAACCGTAATGAACCGTAATGAACAATTTAATGAACCAAATTTTGTTTATCAAAAAATCTTACAATATCTTGTGTCCCTAGTAAAGCAAGGAAGGAATTATCGTCTAATACTTTTACGTTTTTTGGAACGTTTCTTTGACTGTCTTCGTTTCTTGGAACGCCTACGCTGACCATATCCACTACCATACATACGCATAAATGTTTCGCTTAGAGCTATTTCTTCTTCAGAATCTAATCGTCCTCTTTTTTCCCTATCTGGTGAGGGTGACAGTTTTCTCTTTTGTTTTCTCTTGGGTATTTCTGGACTAGAGGATATTTCTTCTTCTTCTACGATCCCTTCCTCGGGCTCAGAGTCATCTATCACGGATTCCTCCTCTTCAGACTCTTCAGACTCTGGTACCACCAGGCTTTCTTTGGAAAAATTATGGTTAAAAGTTCGTTTACATACTTCGGAGAACCACCAGATATCAGAGCTTCTCCCAACACAACGTAGTTCTCCTAATACCATTTTTTTCTTGCTATGATCTAAAATAATGTATAGAAAACCCTGGGGAAATTGTTGTTGTTCAGTTTCGTCACATTTATACTGTATAAAACTAGCTAAAATACTATCTAGGGTAAGATCATTTTCTACATCGTATTTTCCCCAGTGTCCGCCATCTTCAGCTATAGACTCCACACTAGCACTAGTTCGAATCAGGGTAAAGGACATGCTATACTTTACTTTACTTTGAATAAATATTTTAATGCTCTAGGGTCATAGTTTGTTATATTGTCTAGTATATTGTCTAGTATATTAATTAATGTCTAGTAAGGAGGATCCTCAATCTAGATATGCCATGAGAAGAATGCATATTCGCTTGATGCTCCCAGAAATTCAAAGATGGTCTACTTATATGCTATTTGCAAAATCTACTTATGATGACTTTATTGTAACTTATGACGGAACATGTGTATTTCATTTGTACTCTGTAATTGGCCCACATTGGCCTATGTATTCAATGGTTTTTTTGCCAAGTGAAGTATTGACAATACATGAAATAGACTCAAAGTTTATGTTTGAAAGATTTAAGAAGAACTATGGAGTTAGTGTTAAATTAAGATCAAGGTTCTAAACACGCTAAACACGCTTTGTCTGGAACTTTTTAACCTCTGAGGTTAAAAATGAATCAATTACCACCAGATATCATGGCACCTCCCCCAAACTCACCTCCTAAACTAGTGTGGACACCTCCTGTGCCAATAGCATGGGCAAGGGGAAATGGAAATGCCTCTGTAGATAAAGCATCATGTTGTTCATGTGGAGAGGAGGTTCCGCTTAAAAATATAATGCCTTTAGAACAACTTATCGTAACTTGTTTTATACTTTGTCCTATGTGTGCCAAGAAAACCTCCACTGAGCGTCAGGCTAAGGCCAAGAGCAAGGCTGAGGAAAAAGCCAAGGAAAAAGATCTCACTGAGCTCATGGAGGATTTAGTTATACAGCAACAAATTAGAAAGGACAGTAAGAAGGAAAGTAAGTTGAGGACACGGGAAATGACACTAGAATCTAATTCCACTTCTACATCTTCGTCTTGATTTAGAGTAATGTGTTTAAGTGTAAGTAATACATTGTAAGTAATGCAGTGCCAGACGCCTCCGGCAAGTGGCTACCGAGCCGAATACCCTTGCCTTCCAGTGGTTAGATGTCATAAATGTACTAGTCTAGAAGGGTATTCGGCTCGGTAGCAACTTGCCGAAGGCCTCTGGCACAGCCATAACTCGCCCTATCTCTCGCCCTATCTCTCCCTATCTCTCCCTATCTCTCGCCTTAATAAAAAAAATTTTTACCTTAATATTATCAACTAATTTAAAAAAAACTGGATGTGTGATCCCAATGATTACAGGCATACACAGTACACTGTTAATACTGACGTTGAGGATATTTTAAAAAGAATCAAGCCAGTTTCAGTCCTACATGTCCAGATTATTACTGAACTTCTCGAGAAGGTTAAACTTGGATCTATCGACAAATCTAAGTTTGAAACCTACATGATTGAACTTCGCCGCAAGCACAAAATAATGCTAAGTAAACCAGATTTATTGCAAGCACTATTGTCTTTAGGACCCCATCACTCAGAATACTACCTGGAAATTAAAGAACTCAAGAAATACCTGATCTTAAAAAGTGCCAAATCTCTATCTGGTGTACTGGTCATAACTGTAATCACCAGCCCATTCCCAGAAAATCAAGATGGTACAAAGCAAAATTTTTCATGTAAGTATAATTGTCATTTTTGCCCAAATGAACCTGGTCAGCCTAGATCATATTTACATGACGAGCCATCTGTACTGAGAGCCAATCAAAATAATTTTGATGCATATTTACAATTTATTGACAGAGCCCACACTCTAGAAACTATGGGTCATGAGGTAACTAAAATTGAACTTCTTGTACTTGGTGGCACTTGGTCTAGTTATCCTCAGTATTATCGTGAGACTTATGTAAGAGATTTATTTTACGCAGCAAATATTTATCATGACTTGCCAAAAGAGAGAGTCAGGTACTCCCTTGCCAAGGAAAAACTAATCAACGAAAATGAATCTTTATGCAAAATTATTGGATTGACCTTGGAAACTAGGCCAGATGAAATCACTAGGCAAGCAATTATTGAATTTAGATATCTTGGCTGTACTAGAATTCAATTAGGCTTACAGCACACTGACAATGCTGTACTTAAGAAAATTAATAGAGGTCATAGTATTGAAAGAGCAAAACAAGCCATTAAAATGCTTAAGGATGCTTGCTATAAGATTGACGTTCATCTAATGCCTAATTTGCCAGGATCAAGTCCAGCACAAGATGATAAAATGCTTAATGATATCCTCACTGATCCAGATTTACAAGTAGATCAGTTGAAAATCTACCCTACCTCTATAGTTCCATGGACAAAAATTGCAGAATGGTACGCTAGTGGTGAGTATAAGCCATACAGTTACGAAGAATTGCTTGAAGTCCTAATTAAGTTCAAAAGTCACGTAAATCCATGGATTCGCTTGAATAGAATTATCCGTGATATACCATCCCAATATATTACAGATAATACCTCAACACCTGATATGAGAAATAATCTCAAGGTAGAAATGACTAAAAGATCCCTAAGATGCCAGTGCATTCGTTGTAGAGAAATAGGACCAGAGGAAGTTGAAAATCCTCAAACTGTAGTTTATCGGTACACTGGTTCAGGTTCCAAAGAATTGTTTATAAGTTTTGAGACTCCAGAAAAACGACTCGTGGGTTTTTGTAGACTCAGGCTACCTAAAGAAAATGGCATATTTGAAGAATTACACAACTGTGCGTTGATACGTGAATTACATGTATATGGAAAATTAAAAGCAAATTATCATGTTCCAGACAGTACGTCAAATACTCAACATCATGGGTTTGGCTTGAGATTAATGCGTAAAGCCGAAGAAATTTCCCAGGAACATGGATTCCAAATGATAGCAGTAATTAGTGGGATTGGGGTAAGAAACTACTACAGAAAACTTGGCTACAAACTTATCAGCGGACCTTCAGAAATGATGGTCAAGTACATTGTAAGAGATTGGTACTTGTGTACTTGTTTGTATCTTATCGCATTTAATTAATCCTTTGGGGTGGCAAGTAGCCACCAAACATACGTGATATCGTGGATCAATGGATCTCGAAGCAAGATTAAGGACTCTAGAAAGAGATGTAGCTCAACTTAAGTCCAGAGATAGGCCTAAAAAACAAGATCGAGTTAAAACAGAATTACAAGTTCCTGGACCTACACCACCTAAACCAAAACCTATTCACAAAAAAGAACAAAAAGTCTTACATGGAACATGGTCTAGTATATTTTAAAACTAGCTTAAGATTTTGAAAACATCTAAGAAAAATGCGTGTGCTCATTGGCATTCTAATACTTAGACAAACTTTGGCTGTGGTAACACAATGTTGTTCTATCACTAGTGAAAATGATTGTTCTAGATGCAAAGATGGATGTGTATGGTCCCAGACTCTGGGATGTTTAGGCCCTAGTAATAATTGTCAATTAACAGTAGATGATACTTGTTATGGATGTACAAGTACGACTAGTCCAAGTAGTAAATCCCCGAGTAGTAGTAAATCACCAGTTACTTCAGTGCCAATTACCTCTACGCCAGTTACTTCAGCCCCAGTTACTTCAGCTCCAATTACTTCAGCACCAGTTACCTCTGCACCAGTTACGTCAGCCCCTATCACGTCGGCTCCTATCACCTCTGCACCAGTTACTTCAGCCCCAGTTACTTCAGCCCCAGTTACATCTGCTCCCATAAGTAAATCACCAATAAGTAAATCACCAATAAGTAAATCACCAATTACTTCAGCACCAGTTACTTCAGCTCCAATTACCTCTGCACCAATTACTTCAGCTCCAGTTACGTCAGCCCCAGTTACTTCAGTCCCAGTTACTTCAGCACCAGTTACTTCAGCTCCAATTACTTCAGCTCCAGTTACTTCAGCCCCAGTTACGTCAGCCCCAGTTACTTCAGTCCCAGTTACTTCAGCACCAGTTACTTCAGCTCCAATTACTTCAGCACCAGTTACTTCAGCACCAGTTACTTCAGCACCAGTTACTTCAGCACCAGTTACGTCAGCTCCAATTACCTCCGCACCAATTACTTCAGCTCCAGTTACTTCAGCCCCAGTTACTTCAGCCCCAGTTACTTCAGCTCCAATAACTAAATCTCCAATAAGTAAATCACCAGTTACTTCAGCTCCAGTTACATCAGCCCCTGTTACATCAGCCCCAGTTACTTCATCACCAATTACGTCAGAACCTACAACTTCAGAACCTACAACATCAGAACCTACAACTTCAGAACCTACAACATCGGCACCTATAACATCAGCACCAGTTACGTTGGCTCCTTTTACACAAAAACCTATAAGTAAGTCACCTACAAGTAAGTCACCTACAAGTAAGTCACCTACAAGTAGGTCTCCAAGTAAGAGACCAATAAGTAAGTCCCCTACAAGTAAGTCCCCTACAAAAAGACCAACCGGAAAACCTACATATAGTACACTAATAAATAACTCCACAATAACTCCAACTGCATGCACACAACCAAACTGGAAAAATGTTCCAACGAGTTGTGGAACATTTTATGGGATGACCAAGGTAGAATGTCAAGAACTTACAATAAAATGGGCAAATGGAGAATGTTATAATACTGCTTCGAATCCCTGTCCCTTACCTAGTAAGCCAGTATGGTGGGTAGGTATGCACTGTCAGAGCAATAATGGATGCTCAGTTTTTTTCGACTGCTATCAGTTAAAGTGTGCAGCAGATTGTAATCAATTAAATTCGGTATTTTGTTATTGGGTCAATAATGCATGTATGTATGATCCACCACCTGGTCATTAAAAAACACGTTTACATACACGTGTTAAAGTATGTAATAATCTTTTTTGTCCAAGTACCTTTATTCGAACTATATGAGCATCATGGTTCTTTAGCTCCATTTCAAAAAGCTTCTTCTCTATTTTATTCATTTCATAATTAAATCCAATACTAAATCCAATACTAAATAATAATCCTGCTCCAGTTCCATATCCAATTGCAATCAGAATATTTTCGCATTCGTTATTTGATTTCATTTGGTTGTTTTTAATTTTGCTACTAGGCTTAAACATTTTTAAATGTAATAATAAATGCCTCGGCGTTCTAGAAAGCGTTCAAGGCGAAGACATTCCAGACGAAGAAAATTCGGTATGAGGAGACTCTTAGATCCTGGCTGTACAGCAGACGGTACGATGACAGGCCAAAATCCCCTAGCCAGATTTTTTGATCAGTTGGTTGGAATCAATAATCCTCAAAGGACGGCACAAGTTATCCAGGCCCATCCTGAATTTATCCAACCAATGGCCCAGATGATGGCCCTGATTGAACAAGTAGGTATCATGACACAGACTCCTAGAGAACCATCTCCAGAGGATTTAGCTTTTTTACGTCAATTCTGGAGTGCTGCTGAACCTTTAGTCAAACAAAATGACGAATTACTTCGGGATAATTTTATAAGGGCTCAGAGGTGGGTCAATGATTTTAATACACCTGGTTTAGTAAGTGAATTAAGGCCTCGCTCTAATTGGGCAGAAGAATTCAATGCGCAGTCTGTTACTTCCGCAAAGTATTGGGAAGATAGGGCTACATGTAGAATAGAAAATCTGACTGGACACTTAGCTGCTGAACCTGCACAAATAGAACCTGTGATGGTTACAGATAAATTAATTAGACGCACAATTGATGGTATATTAGAAGATATAGATGTAGTTTACGAGTCAAAAGGTAAAGAAGCACCATTTTACCATCTGGTTCAAAAAATTAAAGCTAATTTACACGATAAGAAGGACTCAGAGACTACTTTACGCAGGATAAGAGATTTGTTAGATATAGTTTGGCTTTGTTTGATTAATGATGAAGATGGTTATCAAATTGACGGGACTATTGAGGCTATGAGAGTTTTCCTTATGGACCAACCAGAGGAATTTCTCTGGGAATATCTACCTGGGATATTTGAGACTAATTTTGACTTTATAGAAGGACGAGAATATGAAGGAATATTATTTGAAACAATGGTTATAGAAAATCTTGTAGACAGACCTGACATTTCCATGAAATTTCTTAAACAGTCTAAATTATGGGAAAATCTTTATCCTAAAGATAATATTCATTCTTTCAGATATTTTTTACTTAAAATTGTAAGTCAAAATGATATGCCTATTTTAGTAATCGATACTCCAAATATGTCTCAATTTTTAGAAAGATATGCAGAATTATACGGAGATCTTAGTTTTTTAAATCTACAACTTGATGCAGACATCGATATCCCTCTTGATTTTGTCATGAGGCATATTAGACAGTTTGATACAGACGATAGATTTGTCACGAATTTACGAGATTTACTGGATCTGGAAGATAATCAAGATGAACTTATGGATTGGCTTGATGAACATAAGGCTATAGATTTAGAAACACTAAAAGATCTTCTAGACAAACAATTAATCTCCAAGGAGTATTACCTGGAGTATTACGCAAAACACTTCGAAGGTCCTAAACAATCGAAATTATTTGGCAGTAGTAGTAAAAGTAAAAGTAAAAGTAAAAGTAGTAGTAGTAGTAGTAGTAGTAGTAGTAGTAGTAGTAGTAAAAGTAAAAGTCGTAATACACGTAGAAAATCTCGAAAGCCAGTAAAACATCGTAGTCGTCATAGATCACGTTAGTGTTCACGCTTTGTGCATTGCACGACGATACTCCATGCGTTTTTGCGCATATTCTTGACGTATAGCATCTTTTAACATGACTAACGACATTTCTTCGCGCTTTTTACGATCTTCTGGGGTGAGCTTTGTTTCACAACTAGATGCACATTTGCACTCAGATATCGCTTTGCATATAGAACAAACATATTCAATGCGATATGGGTTTTCCTCTTCTTTTGGTTCTTCGTTCATTTTTAATAAGGTTAATTTACAATCTCTAAATAAGGAATAAAAGATTTTAGATAGTAGGGGTGTAGAATGACCCGTACCACTCAGTTGCCAACTTTGGAGTAGGACCTAGGGGATTTGGTCCATTGTCACCTATGATCCACTTGATTCCCAGTGGTGCATTTTGTTCAAAATTAGCATTTGCAAGTTCTAAATATTTCGTGATGGAGTCTCTCAGAGTTTTCACCCATGCATCTCTTACTTCTTTTTCTGTATGATCAAACATACTAAGAAGTAAGGTCTTAAACACTTCCGGAGAGTAATATCTCTTAAGATTGGTAATTCTATGTCTGTATACAGAGGGAGTTTTATTCGAGTAAAAATCAGTAAGTGAGTCTAGATTTACCGTGCATTTCCCAGTCTTATCAATAACGAAATATACTTTATTTAGTTTTCCAGATGAGTACAAACTAGCTAATTTAGGTACTGAGATGAACTCTCCGTATATGGAAGCAAATCCTTGATCATCATTTCCTAAAACTTGTCTGGTCATTTCATTAAGATTACTAGGGATTCCATGTGCATTGTATATTCCTTTATAAATACATACACTTCGAATAAGCCATGCAAATGAGGTAGTATCAGCAGACTTAGAAATATTCTCAAGTTTTTCTACACGAGATTCCGGAAAAGCTATACCAAATCCTACCTTATTAATACAATATTTAAACAAACGATACTCATAAGTTGCACTAGCTCGAGTAGTGTCGATGTAGTTATACATAGTAGCGTAACTGAAAGCTGCAATATCTGTAAAAAGAAAATCACTACCATCCCAGAGTACGCTGGATGAACTTACGTCAAATTGGCCGATAACTGAGCTTTTGTTGGGAAAAATTTTAGTAATAAATTGCAAAATAACATAATTACCTTTTGGGTCCATGTAATTAATGTTATATACATACTCATTTCTAGATCTCACTACCCTAGTGCACGTGGAACAGATATATTCATATACAGTTTGTATAATTTTATTGTAAATATCAACATTAACACTTGGGGTAACCTGTGTTGGGGTGTAAATTCCTAGACTCGTTGCTAGGCCGGATAGCATACTTGGCTCTTCAGTTGGTGGAATATCTCCATAGAAAAATATATCAATATCAATACTTGAATGACCAAATTGATTTCCTTTAAGAACATCTATAATGTGTGTATATAAATATCCTCCGGCTACTACGAGATGATTTTCTGCTTCCGGGATGGTGTATATAATGGAGATAATTTCGTCTTGAAAATTAGTGAAGTTTTTTCCAGAGTACTTAGGTGAAAACTTGTGGAGTCTTTGTATTTCTGGGGAAATCACTGTCATAGTAGTAGTATCCACAGTAGGGAACTCCTGTTGATACAAAATTACTTTATCGAGGTTATAAAGGTCCCATTTGTTCTTTTTTCTTGATTCTCTATCCTCTTTAATGAGTTCGATGACCTTGTTTTTCCAAGACATCGTGGACATTGTAGTTGTAGTTGATTATGGATCTGCTTTATTACTAACCTGTTTTATTTTTTGGGAATTTTTAAGCTAGATATTATTAAAGACTATGTCTACTCCCTCAATTAATCTCATTAGGGAATTTACTGATGAAAATGTGGCATTGTTAGTAGGATACTTTGTAGTGAATATCCTTACTTTAATTCTGGAAACCATAGTTATATCCGTGTTGTTAAGTAAAATCTTTTCGTCCTTGGAAAAAGGAGGAGGAGGAAAAGGCACTAGCGTGAGTTACGATACTGGAGGTCTATTTATGAAGTTTGTGGGAGTTTTTGTACTGGTACGTCTTGGTTATTTTCTTAAAAGCATTATTTATGATGAAATAACTCCCAAATTTTTCTACTTTCTAAGAACAAATTTGTACGACAAAATAATAGATAGATACAGAGTTGATTACAAAGAATTGAATACTGGCTATGTTCTATATAATTTTGAACACTTACCATCAAGTTTCAAAAAACTCATGACCGAGTTACTTCAAGAGTATATCCCTAATGTACTAGCATTGATAGTTTGTTTGTGCTACTTGTTTTACATGAATAAGGTGATAGGTGGAATAGTACTTTTTGGTATAATAGCTCTTATCATGATAGTAGGACTAACCATAGGAAAAAGCATTGAGTTAGGTGGAATTCAACACGGAGCTTTCGAATCGGATAATTCACACATACAAGACAGAGTAAATAACTTATTTGACATATATACATCTGGTACAGAAACTCAGGAGAAACAAGAATTTGTAGGGTTAGAACAAACACTAGAACATGCAATGAAAGATGATTACATGTATATCACTATGGCTACAAGTATGATGGAAGTATTTTCTATTCTAATTCTGGCAACAAGTTTTTTTACTTTGTATAAGGTTTATCGTGCAGGAACTATGTCTACTGAAAATATCATAACTATAATACTAGTATTGAGTTATTTCTTGACTTATTTTTCTAAGATATCCTCTAGTTATATATCGTTAAGTGACGTTTTCGGATACTCCTTGCAATCAGACAGATTTATCAAAGAGATTACTAGTCAACCTATTCCTAGTAGTCCACCAACCAATCACTCTATTTTTCATGGTCCTATTGAGATTAAGAATTTGCATTTTAAATATGGAGAGGGAGATAGTAAAATCTCAAAAATTCTAAATAATGTAAATCTATATGTAAAACCAGGTTCAAAAATTGCTATATATGGTAAATCGGGTTCGGGTAAATCAACACTAATCAAGTTATTACTTGGATTTTATACAATGGGGGAAGGTAGTATCTCAATTGGAGGAAAAGATATCAAAGATATTGACCTAAGTGAATTAAGACGAAACATCTCCGTAGTTAATCAGAATAATAGATTATTTGACAAAAGTATTATGGAAAACATGACATATGGTTTGCCAGAGAATGAAGATATATCCGAAGATGACATCAAAAAAATAATAGGTAATCAAAATATATTTTCAAACATAACTGGAGGATTAAATTCTAATGTAGGTACGTCTGGATCAAAACTAAGCGGAGGACAAAAACAAATGATAGTATTGGGGAGGGCAATATTAAAAGCCACTCCAATACTCATATTAGACGAACCAACATCAGCTTTAGACAAAAATACTAAAACAAATATTCTAAATATAATCAAAAATTTAAAAAATAAAACCGTTATCATAATCACACATGACGATTCAATTGAAAGAATAGTTGACAAATCATATATAATGGTAAATGGAAAATTACAAGTTAAAAATTAATCTTGTGGATTTTCTGGATCCTCGTCAGAACCTTCGTCAGAACCTTCGTCAGAACCTTCGTCAGAACCTTCGTCAGAACCTTCGTCAGAGCTCTCGTCAGAACTCTCATCATTGCCTATATCAATAAAGGTTTGTAAAGCCAGGTTCAGAGATTTCTTAGTAATCATCCTTTCTTGCCAGGCTTCCCCAAGTCCACCTAAATTTTCTCCCAAGGCAAGCCATACCCATACATTGAAGTCAGTATCATCAACGCATGTTTCTGGATCCAGTAGTTTATCTTGAATGGCTGCTTTCAAAACTCCAAAATCATTTGAGAAGGCCATCGAATGCCAAACGTTCGATCCATTTTTTATACATGTCATAGGATCAAATAATTTTAACTCTAGTGCTCTCTGGAGATCTTGATAAGTACACCTCTTTGTAAAATAATACCAAATTGGCAGTCTAATATATGGTTCTACGCTCTGGTCAAATCTTTTGTTTTCTACTGCATTCAATATATTATCTAAAATACCTTGTTTAGCTGTATAGTGCCATACTGTACACCCTTCATTATCTATAGTTTTTTCTGGGTCTAATAATTTATTGTCTATGGCTTGAAGCAATAGATAATAATCACCAAACTCACCCAGTACATGCCAAAACGATTCTGCCCGAGGGCCTCGAAAGTCTTCATATTGCTTCGCTAGGTTACTAACTTGGTCTAATGTTTGGCAATTATGAATATCAGTATATAGTTCGTAGTGTTCATCTTGAGGATCCATCTAATTAATTAGTTAGTTTGGTAGTTTGTTCTTAAAGACATTACCTACGCGAACGTCTTCTGCGTGAACGTCTTCTGCGCGAACGTCTTCTACGAGAACGTCTTCTTCTGCGACCAAAGTATTGAACATAACGTACAGAAGGTCTTTTCCCTAATTTAGCTTCTTCTTTGATAAATCTTGCTAATGACGATTTAGGATGACGTTCCTTTTTACGCAGAATTGATTTCTGACGTCTAGGCGAGGCCTTATAAAAATCCCTAGCTTGAGCTGATTTGCTAAATATATACAGGTGTATCTAAGGGAGACCTGCTTTTGCTTTTGCTTCTGCTTCTTGGCATTGTCTTTATTAATACATAGATTTTTTAATTTACAATGATTTTAATCAGAATCTTCTGCATCAGATTTAGCCTTGGCTTTACCTTTGGTCTTAGTCTTGGCACTAGTTCCTTCTTTTTCCTTCTTGAGTGTAAGTACATCTTTAATTTGGTAAGTCAATGTGCTTCCATTTGGTAATTCTAACTTGTCAACATCCTCATGATTCATAGTTTCGCAAATGGCTTTTTCTAAAACTTTTTTGCGTTCTGTAAGTCGTTTAATCTCGTCTTTTACAGCGATTAATTCGGTAACTTGTTTTTTGAGTTGATCCATTTTATTAATAGTTTCAGTTTATTTACCTAAGCAAAACGAATATGTTTGTTAATATAAATGGGAAATATTGAGGGTTCAGGTAGACATGATCTTCATGATCTTCATGATACTAGTGATGAACCAGTTCCACCAATCATTGAGGACGAATTAGTAAAATTAGGCAAAGAAAAGCCAGGTATTAACCTCAAAGAGTTAGCTACAGCACGTAAAATGAGATCACAAGTTAATTATATAATGAAACAACGTAAAGAACGAGAAGAATTAGTACGTAGAGAGATAGAAGACGACAAAAAACGTCGGAATGAATACAAAGAAATGCTTAATAAACAACTAAGGTACAAAGCTCTGTTACTAAGCGCAGGAATAGGACCAAGAGAAGAAAAAAAACATGCTCAATTACGCAAACAACTTGAAGATTTAGAAAAGAAAATACAAGAAAATGAATGCTCTGTGTGTCGTGAATATTTGCAACCAAATAGAGAAAGTCTAGTTAAACTCAAATGCAATCATAAATATCATCTTAAGTGTATTTTAGATTGGATTCAGACATGCAAAAGGAGTGGTTCGCCTGAAAATTGTCCAATGTGTAGAGGAGCTTTAGTTTTTGGCCATAGACGTAGATCAGGAAAGAGAAAAAGCAAGAGAAAAAGCAAGAGAAAATGCCATTAAAGCATTCCCGAAGGAAAATACACGATAAGAGATAAAGAGGTTAATAATGTGATTCATGATTCACGATATTTTTGGTTGCCAGGACCGAGCTTTAACATTCATACCTTTCTTGGGGCTTGGTGCAGGAATAGGAATAGGTTCAGAAGGTACAAAACATGGCTTATTAAATTCTGGAAAACAATACCTGGCCCAATGAGTATTAAAATCTGTGTTAATAATTTTTTGACATACTAGACATTGACGATTCATCGAACCGAAAGAGTTTCCTATTCAGATCAAAATTTATTAAACTAAAAAATATTTTTAATTTTTAAACCTTTGTTATTAGAAAGTAATATGCAAATTCATATTGTAACTGTTGCTACATCAGACAAATTATATTTTAAAGCACTGAAAGAATCTTGTAAACTTAATGATGTGAATCTCAAGATTTTAGGCTGGGGTATGAAATGGACGGGTTATACTATGAAAATTAATCTAATCAGAGAATTTTTAAAAACAATGCCAAATAATGATATTGTAGTCTTTATAGATGCATATGATGTACTTGTTTTGAAAAATCTTGCAGAAATTAAAAAAAGATTTATCTCTTATGATACACCCATCTTATTTTCTGAAGATATCCCTAATACGATTATTAAAGAATATGGATATAAAAAACTTTTCTGGGGTTGCAAAGATAATAAATATTTATGCAGTGGCTTGTATGCCGGTTATGTTTATGCTTTGAAATTATTTTACACTGAATTATGCTTGGAGTATGATTGTTCGGATCATGCAAATGATCAATTAATCATATCCAGATTTTGTTCAAGTGATTTTTTCACAAAGTATGTAAAATTAGATACTGAAAATAAGGTTTTTTTGAATATCTATTCTGACAAAAGTCCCCTCATAGATAATAATATTGATCTTCAAGAAGTACTGGAATATGATCCTTGTATAGTTCATGCCCCTGGAAATGGTAATTTAAACAATGTAGTAGAACATTTTAACTTCAAATATACTGTAATAAATCAAAATAACTATGAATTTTACCGAAGCAAAATACAAGATTACGCAGGTTTCTTTATTCCAGAATTTTGTGGTATAGTAATAGGTATATTAGCTATATTAGCTATAATTATTGTTTGTGGTATTCATTGTAAGAAGTAAAAATTAATTAGCTTAATAGAATTTATTCTGTTTAAATTAATTAGAAATGGAAGCTTCTCTTGAACTACTAAACTTAATAGATGACCACAAAGAGCTTTTGAAGGATGAGGTATATATCAAAATGATGAACTTGTTAAAAAAGAAAACACTAGAAGATAAGAACAACGAGATATACGAATTAACTATTTTTTATCCTAAATACATAATAAGACAAGCAGATGATGAGGATGATGACGAAGAGGATGTCATTAAATTTTGTAGCGATTCAGAAATAGTAATAGAACAAAAAACATGCATCATTCAAAGCAAACTGAAAAATCCACCAAGTGATATAGCTAACGGTAAACCCCATCATTTTAATTTATGGGGATTGTACCACATGATTGAAGAAACCCATCGACTCAATTCTTTTTCTATTTTTGAACAATTTGAAGGAACATCCAGTCGTATAACTTTCAAAGATAAAGATGGTGTATTTAAATACATTGAACCCATTATTCTCATAAATAGCTGTATTGTGTTTGCTAAAAAACTTTAAAAAGAATTTATTCTAGATAATTTAAACATGGGGGAAATCAAGCAAAATGACCTGTGATCAAAATGCACACAATTTATCACATATATTTCTTTCTTTTCTACAGTGGACTACACTTTATTTAGTAATATATTCTAGACCTACCTCCCAAAGAATTATAGATTCTGGACATCCCTCGCCTAGATTTAAGCGGCAGGAACTTGCAGTTAAAATAACATCAATAGTACATGCAGTTATTGTTACCTGGTATGCTAATGAAGCCCTTAGAGAAATGGGCCCTAATTTGTCTCTATATGTTTTCTCAACAGAAGGTCAAAGATTAGCCAATATAAGTACAGGGTTTTTTGTAGCAGACTTGATCCTATGTCTAGTTCTTTTGGATGAATATGGTCTAGAATTCTTGATACATGCAGTAGCAGCTCTGGGTGGTTCAGTATTTGTGTCTATGACAGGAATTGGATTTCAGTACTTTTTGAATCTTTTGCTGTTTGAAGGATCTACACCATTTTTACATTTACGTTCTATCTTACTAGAATATGGCTTTGGTAAGACACTAATAGCTAAGTTAAATAATCTTATACTTCTTCTAAGTTTTGCATACTTTAGACTATGGAGAGGAATTCCTATGATCTTTCAGCTTTGTTATACACTTATTACCGACAAGCCATTGTCTGTTTCAGTAACTATCTTTTTTATATGTGCTAGTGTTTCTATGTGTGTACTTAACATATATTGGTTTTCTAAGATGGCGAGAAGTGCTAAAAAACTTATCTTGAATCCACGCTAGTGATTAAGATCGAATTAGTACTAAAGCCCAATACTCCTTATATCTAGTTATTTCACCACCTAATTCTCCCTGAAGAATCTCAACCCCAAATTTATCCAGTATAATAATTAACTTGCCCTCGGGCTTAAGTACATCCATCCACTGGGAAACTACCGCAATCCAATCAAATGCAGCGCCATGGTGTCCTCTAAATTCCTTACTTCCTATGAACCAATGAAAGCATCTAGTTACTACTCTATCAAAGGTACCTGAAGACCACGGAAGAGGTAACCTGGCGTCCATAAGGTGGTATCTTTCGTCCACTAGAACTCCGGAATCTATATCAATGTAAACAGCTGCACATTTTTCTACAGGGGAATTTCCTGGACCAATTTCTAGAATAACTGGTTCCCAGTCCATTTTATTTACTTTTTGTGTAGTTCTTAAGTGCTCTTTACACGAATAAAAAAATTTTAAGCCTAATTTAATTACATGGGAAAATTCAAAAATGGAGGACCGTCAAAGACAAATACAAGAGGCTTTGCTAAAATTTGTAACACAAGAAGCCATCAAAGCAGGTAATCAAATTCCTCCATCTGTTGGCGACATCAATCAAGACATTCTTAATATAATTGGTATTGGTCCACAACCTCTCCCTGCGACAGTTGTACTTCCTCCTGCTCCAGTTTTAACTGGTGATCTAGTGGAAGATAATCTTAGACGTCAAAAACATGACCTTGTTCGTAAACGAGCAGAATTTGAGGATCGTTTAAGACGTGTATGTATAGCAGAAGCACAATTAGAGACCAGAAAACTGGTGACAACGATGGATTAAAAAATTTAAAATCCTAGTTTAGAAAACAATGGAAATCAAGGAAATGAGCGTTAAAGAGGCTCGTCGATGTATAAGTTGTAATCAATTATATATCATGAAGCACGCTAGTGATATTACAAATTGTTGTTCATGTAAACGTGCAAAGTATAGACACAAGGCTTATTATCTAAGAAAAATGAATAAACAATGTGTCAGCTGTTCTACTACTGTTAGTAGTGGAGTATACTGCGCAGTATGCAAAATAAAAAAATATCAAATTAAACGAAAAAACCGCAAGGCTACTAAGCTCAGTTTAAGTGTTTAAGAGAGAAAGTAAGGGAGAAAGTAAAAAACGTTGTCCCTAGGGACTAATTAAGTATCATTTTACTTGACTAACGGACGATATGGAAAGCAAAATCCAGTTGTTAGAATTCCCTAATTTACATACTATGCGGGAGGCCTTGGAATCTAAGGCCACTAATTACGAAGGTTCAGTAAAAGATAGAGTAGGATATAATTTTCCCTTGGATGGTAAATATATTGTAGCATGGGTTAAAGGAGATATACTCACTAAGAAACATGAAATGCTTCATTTTAAGTATCATACATCAGAAAAGTATCGTCAAGAAGTATCTAAATTATGGCTAGGATTTAGCCAGGCCGAACAAACTAAAATAATTGAGGTTTTATCTAGACTTGGATATTCCAAGGAAGTACATCTAGATGAGTTTCAAGCTTACTGGTTCTCCGAAAGAAAACCTGAGCGATTTTTTGGATTAAAAATATATAAATTTGAATAAGTATAAACTATTACAGCTTTTTTTGAAAATATAAAACACTTTAAGGACTTGCGAGGATTATAAGGTGTCCTAAATACCAAAGGGTGTTTAGGATAACTGTTTCTTTAGCTCAGTTGGTAGAGCGCGGGCCTTATGTACAAAAGTACAGAGAACCCGAGGTCTGGAGTTCGAACCTCCAAAGGAACACTTCTGTAAAATCGGGTGTGTCCAACACATTCACTTAAATTACACCCTCACAGCTAAAAATTTAAATTTTATTTTAAAAATTTCAATGGGTGTAGCACGGAGTACAGTTTTGGTACTCATACAGCAGTCTTTCAAAAATGATTTTAATATTCTGAGGCGTAGCGTAGAGAGGAGTCCTATAGGACGTTTTGAAACACTCTTACTCAGGATAAATTATACTCTAACAGCCAATTACGAATTAATTTTGTCCCAGACAAATCATAATCAAACGAGTATAGCCTCTCATCTTTTCCAGATGTCCATAGGGACTTCTGGAAAACATTTTTAAAATATTATTTTTTTCTACGTGATTTTCTACGTGATTTTCTACGTGATTTTCTACGTGATTTTCTACCAAATTGTCTACATATTGGGCATTTGTTTTCAGGAGATAAATTTAGCCAAGTATTTAAACATTTTTCATGAAATAATTCTGATTTACACTTACAATTAAATGTTTTAACAGCTTCTTCGTAAATATTTTCTGTACATATTGAACAAACAACAGGTCTAGTTATATTAACTTTAGTTATTCGTTTATCAAAAAGATTATTTAAAATTTCGCGTTTTTCACTGAATTCTTGTGGATATCCATGTGCTCGAAAATTTACAATAAAATTTATAATAGCAATTTGTTCTTCTTTATCAAGAAAAAACCCTGACAATTCCGCATTATAACGATATAATTCTTGATATAAATTATCATCTATATCTTTATCTAAATCATGTCCCTCTATCATTCTATCATGAAATTTTGTCATTAATTGATTTCTTCCTGTATTAAAATTTAAATAGTCATCCGCAAGTCTAAAAATATCTAATATTTTCCTACCAATAATTTCATTTTTGAACATTTCTAAAAAAAGTAACCATCGTATTGAATCTTGTTGCGTCTCATTCATTTATATAACAAAAAGATAAAATAGATGGATTCAGAGTAATTTTGAGAGAACATTTTTTTAAAAATAAAACAGTTTAGATCGCTCAACTTCAAACTAGCAAGAAGCATAAAACCACGTAAAACTTAAGATGGATCCATTTTACATATGTATATCAGCAAATGGTGCTTTTTCACTTAATATTAGTGAACTTTACCTAGTTAGTACAACACTTTTTTGTAATAAACGGACTATTAAGGTCCTATCTAAAGACATTGAGAAATCCAAACCTGGTCTGGATGAAATTAATGCGATGATTAATAAGAGTGACTTACCGCATAAAGAACGAGTACTGAGGGTCCTAAATAATGTTAGTTTTTTAAAGGGGGGAGGCCCTTCAACTAAGTATAACTCGAGATCCAAGACAAATCTTATTGGTCTCACATTATTGTATACTACAACATTACCATTGTCTCTTACCGTTTCTCTAACTAGTGTCGCCTTGACAGTAGCTGGAGGAACAGTTGGTGGATGTGTGGCTGGTATTGGTTTTGCTGGCATTGCTTTTGTAGATCCTGCACTTGACGAGTGTTAATCTTATTCATTTCATTTCTTTTCTTATTCATTTCTTTTCTATTTATAAATGTCCTTCTTCATACCCCAAGGTCCCAAAATTCCAGGAAGTTCAAACTTTAGAGATCAAAATATCACTTTAGTACAACAAGCTACTAGTCAACTTGGATTAAATAATAGTCATATCCTTACATCGCAAGATGGTAATGAAGCTCCTTTGGGACCTGCTCTAACTACTTTACTGTTTACCACCGATGTAGCTGGAAAGATAAGGTTTACCTCAGTAAGTGGCACCGATCAGCAATGTGGGTATCAATTTGCTGTTTCCTACGTTGTGAGTCCTTTGGTTCAACTTACACCAGCCAATGCCGCTGCTGGTCTAAATGCAGGCAACGTATATGTACAATCTAATGTAAATAACTTTACTATATGCTTCGCCACAAGTGATGGAGGTGGTGTAGTTTACGAGTATAACTACTTTGTAGTAGAATCAACTGGATAGAGGTTTATTACAGAGTGAACATTTAGCAATTTGTTGCACACATTTTAAGCAGTGAATATGACCGCATGTAAGTGCAGTCATTTGACCTTCTGACTCAAAACATATTGGACAATCTGCCTCGGTGCCATATATTTTTATAAACTGTTGTGGTTTTTCAGGAAGAGGGGAACTTGCGTAATTCACTATATCAGCACCAGTAGTAAACGCTACATACATGTTATCATCAGTACATAATTCATATATAATTAAATTTATAAATTTAAAACCTATTGAAACTTTACGCGTTAAAATAGATGCACATGTAGGTGCTGTATTTATTTGAAATCTTTGAATAATATCTCTATGGTTTCTGTCTAATATATTAATTTTAGTTACTCTGTCATATAACCGTAATTCCTTCAATTCTCGTTCCAATCTCTTAGAAAATATACAATTATCACAGTAGAAAAATATTACATCCAACGCGAGAAATTGGTCGCGTAAAGACATTTTCTTGATTTTTTCAAGTGACTTAAGCTTAAATAAATTTAAAATTCTTAATTAATAAATGAAACACAGACGTAGAAGGCGTTCACGTCTTAAGTCTCACTATTTTGGTATGCGAGCTCTTTTAAACCCCCTAGGCGCAGGTTGTGCCGTTGATGGCACTGGGATGACTGCAGAAAATCCTCTTGCCCAGTTTGTTAATAAGTTACTTAGATTAGATCTTTCTCAAACAAATAGAGCTATACAAGAAAATCCAGACACTGTAGGTACTTTAGCTCAGATGATGGCTGATATTGAACGTGCAGGAATAGAAAGATATACTAGAGAACCAAGTGAAGCGGAAATTAAATTTTTGCAGGATTTTTATAATAAAGCTACTAACTATGTACAGTCAGAGAAAAAACCACTAGGTTTAGGTTACTTCGAAGATATTTACAAAGAAGCACAGTCAGAACAATGGTTAAAAGAATTTAATGCTCAAATAGCACAAACAACACCAGCACCAGCTCCATCAGAATGGGCAAATGAATTTACTAGACCTGCGCATTGGAAACAATGGGCATGTGAGATTCAAACAGTGTCTAAATTAATGCCATCTATTTCTAGTAGAGCAGAAAGATTGGCTGAACATTTAAACCCTAAAGAAAAAAGCTTTGAGGAAATGTATAAATATTATGATAGTAAACGGAAACAACCAAAAATAGTAATCAAAGATAAATCTGAACTAGAAAAATACATTACACCTGATATAAAATATGTACAATTATCAATAGGTAGTAGTGCAGGAACATCCCATTTTTCGATAATTACAGAAAATGTTGAATTAGAGTATGAATTTAGAGATGCAAATGATTTTGGAGATGAATTGTTTGATGAAGTACTTCCAAATTTTGTTCCTGAATTAACTAGATTAGTAGAGAAAACAACTAATTTAGATCTTTTTCTAATAAATTTTAATGTGGAGGATGATTATTCAGGTGATTGGTTTGTTCCTGACTTAAAAGGTAAGACATTCCCTGGTGTTAAATATATAAGTCTACAAACAAGAGGAGATGCTTGTGAAGCAAAGATTGATGTGCTTACAAAAGAACTTATATCTAAACTTAAACTTTACGGTCCAGAAAGTGACTCCTTTTTTTCAGGACCAGAAGTTGAAGAATATCAAAATATTAGAATACAAAATATACTACCTGAATTAGAAAGGTATTACTCAAAAGAGAAGATGATGGAAAAGTTTGAAGAATTAGAACATAGTGGTTTAGGACTAAGAGACAGTAGTGAAGTATTATATCGTTCTTTGGGTTTAGATAATGTTAGTATTGAAGACCTTATTATCAAAAGTAGAGAACTAAGGATGAAGCAACTATGGGATGAGCATATGGAAATGTACAAAGATAGTGATTATATAATAGATGTTAGTATAGATTACTCGAGTGGCAGTGTTAATCCAGGAACTCCATTACGGGTTAATTCATTAAGAAACTCTTTTGGCGAATATTTTGAAATCACAACTAATAATGGGAAATCTATATCAAAAATAAAAAAGGGATTCTTTGATCCATCCGATAACAACGTAACAGAAAATACCAAAGTGGAAGTAACAGCTAAGATAATGACTAGAGGTGGTTATGAAAAATTCGTAATGAATGAAATCTCTAATGTCCAATGGATCAATATACAAAATGGAGATGGAAATCATAATATACAAATGAATCAAATGCAACAATTCATACGAGACAATGATGAACATGGTGAAGACATTTCAGACATTGTAACAAGTACAGGTGAGTATTATAGTATAATGCTACCTTCAAAAAATTATTTAGTAGTTGAAGTTAAACCTAAACTTAACCAGGAATTTGGCCATAGACATAGACATAGATGTAGGAGTAGTAAACTTAAAAGAAGTAAACGTAGGCGCAGTAAACGTAAATATAGACGCAGAAAATCAAAAAATAAAATAGTATAGTACACTAAACCAATAATTATAAATGGAGCGGTTTGATCCGCAAGTTTCTGGAATTGTTTTTGTTCATGATAGAAATATAGTACATGAATTATTACGTAATATGAATCAAGAATTCGTCTTTAGTTCAGAATCTAATTTTGGAAAAATAAGAAAAACAATTAGAGCAAATTCCAATAATTTTGCGATGGTCCTCAATATGGAATCTTTAGTAAAAAGTATTTTTTTGAAGAATGAATTGAAAGGAGACTGTAAACTAATAGCCTGGCACATCAACAAATTTATAGTAAATACTAAAAAATCGTATGTTTTTGATAATAGAATTTTAATGGATCGTTGTAATATGACAAAATTTCTGACCGACGCTAAAAAATTAAAACTCACGGTAATTATGACATGTGATTATCGTGATTATTATACAGAAAATAGATCAGTCAAAATATTTAAATTCGCTGATTATCATATTGTAAAATTTTTTTATGGTATACTATACGGTAAAATACATAGAGAACAAGTAGAACGATATTTTAATGGACCAATGTTATTTATAGATAAAACATTTGTAATTCTTAATTCAGCTGGAGAGATTCATACTGCGTTTACTAAAAGTAATTAAAACCATTAATTAACTAAAACCATTAATTCAAATGATTAAGCAGATTATTCAAGATCTCTGGATTCATCGTAATACAGATATGTTGGACAAAACTAAATGTTCTGTAACCGCCAAAAATATTTATAATTACTTAGTTTCAAAATACGGGAATCAAGACCAAGAACAGACCCAAATTGCATGGAATGACACACTAAATACCGGAACTCGTGAAGTTCAAACTCTCCAAGAATTCGAAAGTTGGATTCAGATTCAAAATAATAAAGACAAAAACACAGTTTTCTATGTATATTATGATCATATCACTGGAGAAACAAGTCACTATTTTATCATTCTTATACTAAATAAAGGTATGTATGTGTTTCAATCTGCAGTTTTCGAGTATAGTATAGCGGAATGGTTATTTGATTATACAGAGCCAGAAATCGTTATGGGCGATAGCGATGATCCAGAAAGAAATTATTACACGGAGTTTGCCAGGAAACAACGTTTGGAGCAGCGAGAACAGATACGTGAAAGAATTAATCAAAGTCTACTGAATCGTCGAAACAAAGGAGATGTATACCTTAGGGATCTTATGCCAATGTTCAGTATGTTAGAAGGACCTTGGTCAGAGAATTGTTTGCAGAAGTGTGAAATTTTCACTAAATTGTTTGCATGTAAAATGGATCCTCTGAGATACTCAAAACTATTTAGTGAAGAAACCAAGATAGCTAAATTTAAATTCACCTGGTGCATACTGAATGTGTAGATATTTCATCCTTGCGATATTCACGTTTTCTAACCAAATAACTTCCACAAGTAGCACATATCATTTCTGAACGACATGTTTCCCCTAAAAATGCCTTGTGAATCACAATTTCTATAAGACATACTGGGCATGAATCTCTCCATCTAAATCTGGCCCATGTTGGAAATGGTATATCTATTTTTTCAATCGAAGACATAATGGGATATTTTTAGATAAGTAGATATTTTTGTAGAATTAAGTACAGACCAATTTTTTTAAGAAAAAAATAATTAAGCTTAGTCTTGGTTAATTAATTTAATACACGTAATAATCATATCGTGATAATGCCTACTGAACAAGATTTGAGAATGGCTCTAGAAAAAGCCCTCTCGGAAAAAAGCACGCAACCTAAAAGGGAAGACACAGTCTTTATTCAGATTTTGGTTAGTCCTAATTATGTTAATCAAAATCAATTTAATTTTATTGTAGAGCCTCTTGCCCGTTGGGTCACTGAGGTAGTCATTCAAAATCCAGAGATTCGTGAATTTCCTAAGTACTCATTTCCATGGCTTAAGAAAATTACTGTCTGTTCGGAAGAGCAAAAAAAGTCTATTCAAGCTAGTCTGAGCAAAAAGATTGAGTGGACCATAGTTCCATGTACTATTTATATCCCAAATCTTCCGTGTCAACCTTCACACGAAGACCTTACTGAATGGAACATTAAACACCAAGAATGGCTAAAGCAACAAGAACTTATAAATCATGCTAATTTGGAAATCGCATGGGACGAATTACGTACAGTTGTAGATTTAATGACACAATCAATAGAACATTGTAATATTACAAATTACGAGAAATCAAATGCACGTAGCGTACTCAAAAAAATCCTCAGTGCAAGCAAAGATATGTGGCATGGAGATCTTGTAGAGAAAAATGTGATTAAGTCACTGGATTTACTTGAGCCACCTATATGCAAACCAGTAAGGAAAATCATTAAGATGGATAATTCAGCTTATTAATACATCTTATTAAATTAATAACAAAAAAAAATATTATGAATCTACTTAAAGAAATAAAAGATATTGGAAATGAATATTTTGAAGGGGAATTTGAAGATATGTTTAGATGTATATTAAAGTTTATTTATTAATACACTATGTAAATTAACTAGATTTAGTAAGTTTCAATAGATTGATTCTAATTGTTTGATCAGCCACCACACGAGGGTGCTTGAGTTCTATTCCAGGTGGAGTTTTTGTGTAGACCCACTCGTCATCAAAACGGACTACCCCGTTGCCTTGGTCTATAATTACCTTACATGCCCAATATTGATCCATTATAGCTTTGTTATCTTTTTCATCTTTGGCCAGTGTAAGTAACTCTAGCAAATTTCCAACTTGATTCATTCTTTATTTATGTTCTGATACTCTAATTATTTCTAATCTTTAAGACTTATTTATTAGTTATATTTAAACATGAGTCGTAAGAGTAAAAGAAAAAGTAAGAGTAAGAGTAAGAGTAGGTCTAAGACTGATTATGTTCATTTACTCTCGAGTCTAGAAAAGCGTTATGCTCTGTATCTCAAACGTTTAGCCAATGGAGATGCTGATTACATGGAAGAAGATTATCATAGACTCAAGGCTAAATACCTAGACAAAATTAAAAATGGATTTGGCACTCGTAGGTCCAAGCGTCGTAGGTCCAAGCGTCGTAGGTCCAAGCGTCGTAGGTCTAGAAGTAGAAGTTTTGGAAGTCCAATTTTACTAGGGTTAAGTGGTTTAGCTGCATTAGGTGCTGGTGCGGGAACTGCTTCATATCTTAATCGCAAGAAAGGACGTTTTATAGATGATACTTATGAGGAAGATCTTTTAATACCCTTAATACCCTCAGTGGTTAGCGTATTTCCTAAATCATTTTCGGATGCCAATCCATCTAGTTTTTTGCTTAGAGGGCCAAATTATAAAACTGATCATATAAAGATTAGGTATCCCTGGAGTTTGTACACTACATTAGATGTTAAAATCTTGAAATCTGAACATATGATTACTGACGTTATTTCAAAACACCCTAATTTATTACCTGCTATACCTGCTATACCAAACATTCCAGGAGAATTGCCTAAGCTGCTTATAATTAATTTACAATTATTTCCGTCTCGTGGTGTATTTTATTCTGTTGTGATATTTTTTGCCAGGAAGGAAAATCCTCTAAATAACGAAATTTCTGTCGCCACCAACCTGTTCAAGAGATATATAACTGATTACAATTCCGAAGATTTTCTTGGTGATAAAGGTAGATTAAAGGGAATTGGTTCTATAGATGATTCTGTATTTCCTATGATAATTAGACCATTAATCAGAAAAAAAAATGACACACCCAATGTTCTTCAAAAGAGTTTAGAGCATTACACAACCAGAGATATTTTTGAAATCGACGTGAATGCTAATAAATTTAACATTCCTGATTGGGTTAAGCCTAGTATTCCTGGATATTATCACTTAGTTCGTAACGTCGAATCTAGACTAGGTTTTGTGATTCAAGGTAATACTCCAGAAGAACTTCCAGAAATTCTACTAGGGGGAACTGTGTTTAATGGCTTAGACTTTAGCAAAGCCATAGAAGTTTAAATAAGTACTGCCAATAACGCGATGCTAAAAATGAACGATATTAGTATCACAGAGAAGGAAATCTGATTTATTTGTTTTATTTGTTTGCTTAGATGTAAAGCTACTAATATTACTAAACCAATAAATAAGCTTGCAACAAGTAAAGATACTAGAACTATAGGTACCACATTAGAACGTGGGGCATTAGAGGGTGGATTAGAGGGTGCATTTGTCGGAGAATTAGAACTCAAAACAGATAACATTTGATCAGGATTTGCACTACAATTAACCTGAAGTGTTGTTCCATCTTTAAATGTATATTGCCCTATTTGATTACCTACATTATCGTTGATACTTATACAATTGTCACATATTGAAGTTTGATCAATTACTTCAGACTTGCAACTTACTGCTAAATCACTTATACCATTATTTACTAAAATATTCACGGAGTTGTCATTTTCTATGGTTGTAACACAATTATATCCACTTGGAGTATTATTTGGACAATTCATATTAGAAATAAAAGTTTCGTCTTTATAAAGAATAATATATTTAAAGATGGAAGACTTGATTCATAGTTCTATTCCTAGTACGAAATCTGATCTTTTAAATAAGATTCGTGATGACATAATTCATCGCGATTCTCTTACACTAGAAATAGGAACTAAATACACCGATTTTATTCAAAGTATTTTGGCTTGTTTAAAAACTAATACTTGTATGATACCTATGGCAATCCCCACAGATACTAGATCTAGAGATCAGAATAAAATGTTCTTCTATTATGCTAGATATTTCTATTACACAAATTATCAAAATCAAATGTATGCACTAAAATCCAAGTCAGTTAGTTATTCAGCTGGTCCAGACACCTATATTTCCAAGGGAACGTGTTTTACAAAGGAAAAAATCTTTAATATATACCGATGTACTAACGGAGATGTGAGTACATTTAGATTTGGTCTAGGGAGTAAAAATACAGAAGAACCTGAAGTGAATTTGAAAGATAAGATACTACATGAATTAAATCGTATTGGGATTACCAGAACTAACTTTCTTGGAATCAAGTATCAGACAGAAGTAAAAAATATAATATATATTTGCCTTTTGACTCCATGCTTAACAGAAATTTGTAAGCAAACTAAAAAACATTTAATGTCTTCATTACCTAAACGTACAATTGAATCACTTCTGGAAGACGATATAATTAGAATAGCCAAAAGATCAATACACAGTGATAAAAATATTTTTATCAATGTACCACTATCTAAAGCAACAAATGTGATTCCAGTGTTCAGTGAACCTGCTAAGTCTAGGGAATTTGGAGACCTAGTTAATGTTTCTACACCAGAAAGTACCTTCCGAACTTTAGTAGATATAACAGTGAGGTATTACAATAAGTATCGTAACACACATACACTATGTTATTCATGTCGATCTGGGAAAGATAGAACTAGCGTGTGTGATGCAGTTGTTCAAACTACATTATACTCCTTACAAAAGAAAATGAAACCTGATTATGAAATTATAAGACATGAATGTAAAAAATATTTATTATTTGGCCTAGTAATAAGTTTCTACTCTACTGGAATAGTAGGTCTCAAATTAAATAACATGCCTGTTGCTAAATATATACTAGACGATCCAGATGATTATAAGTTTTTCCTAGGAAACTCTAGATTGTCTGCGAGTTAAGATAATTTAAGTGAGAAAAAAGCTCACTGTGTAGCAAATGTGAGCTTTATGAAAGGCAGCAATTGGGTAGCTTTTTAGAGCTTTAAGAAGCTATAAAAATTAAAGAACGTGATGGTGCACAAAAAGTAAATGCCGATCTTCGAGATGAAATTAAAAAACTCATTTATGATCGTAGAGATATGATTCGGGTAAAAAATTAATTCCTATGTAATTAAGAAATTAGTATGGGAGTTGTTATTATCTTTAATCATTGTATTTCTGATTCTGGCCTTGGGGACACAATCAGAAGTTTGTTTTCGTACTTTATTTTAAGTAGAAAAATTGGATTTAAAATTTATTATGATTTCTCTGGTCAGAATTTAGGGCATTGTTTTCTGGCTAATACCGATCATAAATGTACCAAAGATTGTAAATTCTTCAAAGACTTCAGCAAAGGTCCTATAAAAACACACGAATTCATCAATTTCTTAACAATAGTATCAAAATATCCAAAAGAATCACATTTATTTCATGTTAGATCAAATCATTGTTTTGATGTGGTTCCCTACAAGGATCTACATAAAAAAGAAAATACAGAAGCCTTCATGAAATGGTTGAAACTTACTCCTGAACTAGAAGCAAGAATAAAACATTTTACTCCAAAAGGTAAAGAGGGAACTCCTCTCAAATACACTGCATTACACATTAGATGTGGCGACAAATTTATGCAAAATGGACCATGTGTAGGTGATTCTAGGCTTAATCCGATGGACAAAAGTATTAATCTCTTGGTGGAAAATCTAACTACCAAAGAGAAAATTATACTTTTCACCGATAATGATGAATTAAAAAACAAGTACCGTAAATATTGCCTAGACACCAAAGCCATCCATATTGGACAAAAAGCCGTGCCAACTTCTGTTATTGACACTGTATCTGAGTTCTTTCTGGTAGGAATGGCGACACGTATTGTTGCCCCGATTCGATCTGGGTTTTCATATTGGCCCAGTGTCTTATTCGGTAAAAGAATTACTAGCGTCTAGATCTGCGTCTTCTGCGCTTTGACCTAGATCTAGACTTTCTACCTTTACTTCTACGTCTAGATTTGCCTCTACCTCCTTTAACTTGAGCCCATGCTGCTTTTAATGAAATTCCCTCTGAGTGAGCCAAATGCATCGCTTTAGTTTTTTGACCTTTACCCGATTTTCTACGTTTAGACACACTACGTCTACGTCTACGTCTACGTCTACGACGGCCGAAAACAAGCTCATCAATATTTATTGGTTTTTCCGGTCCCAATCTAATTATTGGTTTTCCAGTAGGTGGAGCAGGCAATCTTATTCCATCCCGATTAGGAATAATTAGATCAGGGGCATTCTTTTTACATTCTTTACCTATTTTTCTACTATTGCATGCATTAATTGCTCTTACGTATGCCTCAATAGCTTGTTTATCTAAACTTAAAGCGTAATTATCTTTTGCAGTTGTAATACCTTTATTTACTTGACCTATAGTAGAATTATATAAAGAATTTCCAACTATTTTTTTAGCATTTGTTAATTTATTCCAATTACGACTCACTATACCAGTTAAACTCTCAGTAGCTCGTTTTTTAAACGCATTGGCATCTTTTATCGTATAAAGTCTTTTACTAAGTTCTTCAGAAAATGCTTCTGCCATTTGTTGTGCAACTTCTGCCTTAGATTTGCCTTCGTTAACAAGAGTTTGTCCAGTGAAATATACTATTTTAGAAATATCCGATACTACAGCAGGAGGTAATTTAACCAGACCTTTCCCTAATTCATAAACACCTCCTGTAGTAGTCAAGATTCCTGTTAACATTGATTTTAAAGCATTTATTGTAGTAATATCATCCATTCTTTCTTAATAACTCAGATAAAAACGCAAAATGACCAAAAGCCATCCCGAAGGAAACAATTATTAATCACAGATTCAAAATGATGTACATGCAACCACAAAGAATCATGAGCGATAATGTACATATGATTTTGAGACGCATTAGATCATAACGATTTTGTTCCAGAAGTACGTCAATGATTCTATCGAGTTGTTGGATAATATTGTGATCCATTTCAGGGTTGATGCCCACATAGGCATCCCGAGGGACTTAATATTTAACACATATAGTAGGAGTTAGTATCTAATTTCCATAATTGGATACTAACAACGCCACGAACAGGTTCATATTGATTTTCGTTGTTTAAAAATTTAACAAATGTATCCTGAAATTCCTTGCGACAAAATCCATCCATAACTGATTCAAATTCAATTATAGCACCAAATGTTGTAGGATAATTTTTTTCACCTATGCTTATAGACATAGGTTCTTTAGCATACTCCTTTTTTTTACCCACGGTAATTTTTAGTAATTCAATAACCTTACTGTCTACGTACACTGTAATTTTTTTAACTGGAACTATAATTTCAGAAGGATTTTTAATGTCACTGGCAGAAAAAGGACTATCTAATTTAAGTTCTTTCTGTAGAGGAAGATCCCACAACCATTTGTTCTTGGGATAATAAGAAAGAAATCCTAGCTTAATCATTTCATCAATTTTGAAAGACATGCTTGATTGCTTGATTGCTTGTTCGAAGTGTTTGATACTAAGGTCAAAAAAAAAATTTTCTGGTAAACTATAGACATACTGTACGAAAAAGCCATCACATTATGTGATTTCTACGTTTGCTTTTAAGTCTGCTTTTACGTTTGCTTCTTTTTTTTCCTTTACGTTTGCTTCTCTTTCTTCCTTTACGTCTAGATCTTCTTCTTCGACCAAACATAAATGATCCAACAAGTTTACTAAGATCTTGAGGTAATGATCCAGTTTTGCTAAAAATTATTGACTTATAAAGATCAAGTCCATTTTTATAATCGTTTGGTGGTTCAATTGGATCAAACTCGTATTTTCTTGCCTTGTCAAATAAAATTCTGTGCGTATTTACAAATTGATTTATTAGGAATCGGATTCTCTCTATTATCTCTATTAATCGCTGCCGACTCCTTGGTCTCATAGTTTTTCTTAACTTTTCATTATATTTTTTAAGTCTGGTAACTTCTTCTCCCAATTCCTTTATTTTTCTCCCAAAAAACTCTTTAAATTTTATTTTGATTTTTTCATTTTTTGAAGTAAAAATATTATCCATGACACATTCCATAAAAAGATTGGTATACTGATAATAATAATTGAGCATAGGATGACCGTTTCTCAAGTCATCCCACAACATGGGTATTCTCTCAACAAATTGATATTTTCTTGAATTTTGAAGACATCGTTGTACAATTGTTTTGTAATTTTTTTGATTTTCCTCATCATCAAGCCACTTTGGATTGTATTTTAATATTGTGTAATCAACTATAGCATAATATCTTGTTTGATTCAGATAATTCAATATAATATTTTTGTTTTCTACGGAGTTAAGAAAGTCCATATTTTCTAAAAACGTTTTTACTTCCTCATTTGGTAAGGCTTGTAATGTAATATTATTAGTCGGATGATTTGATTCCCAAAAAGGCCCAATTTGTAGTGCCCAATTGTTTAAATCTACTGGACCTTCCGCCATATTTATAAATAAGATGGATTTTAATTTTCTGATACAGGGCTCTCATCAGATAGTATACCATACTGGATCGCCTACTGGCCAGAGTTCCTGAGCAAAATCAATATCATTTGGATATTCTGTATGTTGTAACTGAATTCTAGGGTAATCAAGACTGACAAGTTCATATCTGCCAAATACGTGTATTGGTTTGGCAGTTTTGATATTTTTAGCACTTATGTAAACTCTTGTTTCAAGATCAATATCATTATAACGAACTTCATGAGCAAAAATTACTATTTTATTATACCAATCGTCATATACTATTTGTGTAAGTACCTTAAATCGTTTCATTATGTGTAGTGGAACATGTACAGTTGCCAAAGTTTCACCATTGTTTTGTAGGCGTACCTTGATTACTTTATCCTTGAGGGGCTTTGGTGGATATGTCCACTCATACACAGATTTTTCTTTGGCTGAAGGTCGTGTTACTGTATGTAAAGCCATCGCGTTATGATGCCAAATTAATTTAATTAATTCCAACATAGGCATCCCGAGGGACTTAATTTATTCTGAATCTGACTGGTACTCTGAATCTGACTGGTACTCTGAATCTGACTGGTACTCAAGCATAGGAAGGTGTCCATAGCAATATCGCTCCGTAATATCAGGATACAAGCCAATTTGTACAGATTCAAATGCGTCAAAATAACGAGAAGGATAAGGTATCACTTTTATCACTTTTATAGCCAATGATTTCCAGTTAAGAAAAGACTCATACTTAATAAGTGGTGGTTGTATAGCGTTGTATAGGCTTAATTTCAGACTAAAGTCAATTTCGTGGTTATTGATTGCGTACTTGATTACACGTTTACCAACATGAACTTGACCCATTCTTGATGGCTTGTGTTTACGCCCACTCGGCCATCCCGAGGGACTTGAATCTAACTCAAACATCTGGAATTAAACTATATAGTTTTTTGCTATTAACTACAAGCCACTCTCTCCTCATAAGCTCTTTTCGCTCTTGTCTATCAAGTTTGTTTGCAAGATCCCTGAGGATAGGATACCAAATCTCTGGACGTGGGTCAAAATGCAACAAGTACTCAACCAATTTGAAACTCGTGGTATTCATTGATTGTCTCCAACTTCGTTAGTTACCTAATTAATTAATTAATTAAATAATTAATTTCAAAATTTTTTTTTTCGGAGTTTAATAATTACCAGTAAAATTATTCAGTAAATGCCACTCAGGCAATCCCTAGGAACACTTTACCAGTAACGAGAGTCCATGGTGAAAATACCAGTAGTCTCCCTTAGAAATTCGACATTTCGCTCTAAACAGCGAGTCTCATTCTGTGATGAGTAGTACTCTTTGCAATACAACGTCAGACTTTTGAAGGGTTTGGTCTTTCTTAGTGTCTTTACCAGCCCAATGCAACGCGCATCTGTGTTGTCGACCAAAGCGAGAGCTTCATTGAGTTTGTCCCCATTAAGTCCAGAGAGAGATTGTGCTAGTTTGTCAAGCTCAGCCAAGCAGCTATTTGCCTCTTTATACTGAGGAGTGTCGTAAATAGAGTTTAGTACTTCCGTGCGTGCAATTTTCATCTTTTCCTGAAATTGGCGGCATTTGGCCTTCTCAATCTCATGTTGCATTTGATGTCTTGTTGATTGCCACTCAGGCACCCCAAAGGGCAGTCAATTCATCCCCAATCCCAGGGCCATCCTTTCTTCAATTGTAGCTTCTTCGTGGATAGTTTCACCGATTTCTCCAAACAAATCGGTGTTATCAGGATGATGTTTCATAAGAGACACAAACTTGTCATTGTTTTCTCTGATAAACTCGTAGACCTTTCGTGCTTTGTAAGTTAGTATACAATCGATCAGTGTACAGTATACATCATCTTCTGCGACCATCCCGTCAATTGTCACTGACCGAGGCAACCACGCTTTGAGCAGAGCCGGTCCGTCGTCAGTCTTGATGGCGTTTGTAATGGCTAGATCGTTTTGGTAGATCCACTCAGAATAGGACTTCTTTACTTGCTCAAGTTCTTCCTTGTGTCTGATTTTGCACTGGTCAATCTGGTCCATGAGAGTCTGAACTACGTCAATTTCATCGGTCTCTTGGGGGGTGGACTGGGTTTGGGAAGCACCCATGGTTGCTCACAGTTCCAATAGTTGGCCTATGGCCGAAAATTTTTTTTTCTGGTAAACCTAATAGTATAAGAATGAAATGCCACTCAGGCACCCCAAAGGGCAGTCATTACTCATCTTCCTCCTCTTCTTCCTCCTCCTCCTCCTCCTCCTCCTTCTCAATGCAATCCTCTTTCATTTGGCTCATCAGCAAGGAGATCTTCTTGGGGATCTTCACCTCCACGTCCCACAAACCCTCCAAACCATCTTCCCCCATGGAAGCGCCATGCAGGGGGGCCAAAATCTGCACAGTCCACTCCGTCATGTCCTGTTCTGGATTATTCTCCAACGTCACAAACAGAGACTCGTAAGCACTCCCAACATGTCAGCTTTGAACTCTTTCCAATTCACCCACTTTGGAACGCTAGTGCGCTGGTACTCTGTGTCAAAGGCCTTGAGGACCAGGGCTTTGACAGCAGCGTTCTTAGCAAAAACATCAAAGTGAGTGTCGTAAAAAGCTTCGTCATCCTCGCACTTGGTCGTCTCGCACTTGGTATTGGCTTGGCTGGGCATTTGGTGGTGGATGAGTGTCTTGATTGCCACTCAGGCAACCCTAGGGTCTTTTTTGGGTTTTTCTCTAGTACTGCTCCGTCTCCTCCATCTTCTCATCCTGGGCCTTCACGGGCTCCTCCTCCTCGGGCTCCTCATCGTCATCCTTCGCGGGCTTCTCCACCACGGGCTCCTCATCGTCATCCTCCTCCACCACCACTGGCTTCTTCTTGGCCGCCATCTTGGCCGTCTTGCTGTTGGCCTTGGGCTTGGCCTCCTCCTTCGCCTCCTCCTTGCGCAGCACGTGGCGGCCCGTCTTGACGTTGAGCTCGTACTTGTCGGGCTGGTCCGCCTTGGCCTGCTCCGCGGGGGTGAACTTCTTGGGGCTGCCAGTCGCCTCCATCTCGGCGTTGAACTCCTCAAGGCGCTCCTCAAAGTCCTCGTTGGCCTCGTCCGCCAGGGCCTGGTACTTGGCGAACTTCTTGGGCTGCTTCTTCTTGAACTCCTCCCACTTCTTGGCCAGCAGGGCGTTGATCTCGCGGCCGTCCAGCTCCTCGTTCTCCTCGGCCAGGCGCTCGCGGTTCTCCTCGCAGAACAGATGGTACGCAGTCATCTTGGTCGGGCGCTTGGGGCTGTTGGCATCCTTGGTCGACTTCCTGGCCTTGTCCGGGTGCTCCGCCTCGTACACCTCCATCTCGTCGTCGTAGCGCTTCTTGTCCTCGATGGCCATGGCCTCGTACTCCTCGCGATCCGCCGGCGAGGTCTCCTGCCACAGCTGACCCATCCCGGCGACGATCTCCTTGTTGGTGACCTTCGGGTTGTCCAACTTCATGGCGGTCGTCGTGCTGGCGCGCACCTCCTTGGTGAAGAAGATGTACGCGTTGCAGGGGCCCTTGGGAGCATCCTTGTCCTTCTTCTCCGTCTGCTTGCCCCCCCACTTTTTGGGGAAGCTGCGCGGGAGGAGGCTGGCGTACTCCTTCTTGCCCAGGGCCTTCTTGATCTCGGCGTCGCCGAGGTCAAGCTCCTCGTTGAGGACCTCAACGATGCGCTCGATGCGTTGGGACTCCGTCAGTGGCATCTCGTACTCCTCCCCGTTCTCCTCGGCCTCGATGATCTTCTTGCCCGTGGGGGACTTGCGAAGAACGTAGTGCTCCGACTTGGGGTTGCGGATGTAGTTCTCCGGGTCCAGGGCCTTATCCTTGTCGTTGAGGCGGGGGGTGACCGCCTTGGTGGCGGTGGAGGCCTTGGTGGCGGCCTTGGTGGAGATCACAGTCACGGCGGCCTTGGTGGCGGCAGCCTTGGTGACGGCGGACTTGGTGGACTTGGTGGCGGACATTCTTGCTTGCGAGAGTCTGTTTTGCGGGTGTGCGTGAAAGGTTGCCAACACTGCTTTCCACAAACTAAGCTGAAAAAATTTTTTTTTTTTTTTCCCCGGAGAAGTAGGCCCGGCGGTAATCTTTGGTACTATTGCTCTTTCGCAGACTAAGGTCATTTCATACTTCATGGTCTCCGGAACGAAAATCTAAAAACTTTTTCAGCCTAGGTCCAACTAGGCTGAAAAGACAATCTCCCGCAGTCATGGATCACACTAAAATCCCTTCGGGGGGGCCTAACGGCCATTTCGTACAGGTTTGGAATGGTTTGCGGAGAAAAAAAATTTTTCGTCCCTAGGGATGGCTTGAATGCAAGACACAAAAATGTGTGCAAACAAAATCCCTGGGGAGGCCTGAGTGGCCGTAAACACAGAACAAACATGTCCTGGCCTCAAAATGTGGACGTTGTGATGGAGATGACTGGTGAGCATGAAGTAAAGCTAAACCTAGTCCAAAAGATGAAACACACAGATCGTCCCAAAAGTCCCATGAATGCTTACATTTGGTTCACCAAGGACATTCGCAACCAGGTCATCGATGATTGGAGAGCCGCCAATCCAGATGCAGGTGAGCGCATTGACAACAAGGAAATCATCTGTCGATTGAGTCAGTTGTGGCTTAATGCAACCCCAGCGGAACGTGCCAAGTACGAAGCCCAAGCTGCGGAGGACAGAAAGCGCTACATGGTTCAGATTGCCAAGTTCGAAGCAGATAACCCAGAGATGCGTCGCAGGCATGTGTGTGATTAAAATTTCCTTTGGGGTGCCTGAGTGGCATCAACTACAAAAGGTTTGTCGGAAAAAAAAATTTTTTTCCCTAAGCTGTGTTAAACTTGGTCCAACAACACAATCCCAATCAACACTATGGATTTCCATGCGCGCGCTACCATTGTTTGCTCCTCGTGCGGAGCTCGTTCTCACATGGAGATCGAGGGCTGGGGAGAGATTGTTCCAGATGTCAAGCCCGAAGTTTGCACCGACTCTGTCAAGTCCGTACAGACATCTGACGAGTGGACCACCGTGAAGAAGCCCCTGAAAGTGAAGAAGGCTTCTTCTTCTCAGCCGTGCAACAAGATCATCAACTGCACGGGGTGCTCCACGGATTTTCTGTTCACTGTGGACCAGCAGATCACCTACATGGAGCGCGAGTGGGCTGAGCCCAAGATTTGCGATGATTGCAAGTCAAAGCGCTACATGAGCCGCATGAGCGACTTCCCCAAGCTTGAGGGGAAAATCAAGGAGGAGAAGAAGGAGGTGCTGGTGGGCAAGCTCAAGCCCAAGAAGTGCGTTGTGTAAGCGTTTTATGCGTAAAAAATTAAAAAGATCCCTGGGGATGCCTGAGTGGGCATAACAGACAAGTCGTTAGTCACGCCAGATGTTTCTCATCGTTCGCAGAGTGGATGTTGAAGACGATGACCACCTGGGGGTCTTCCTGGTAGGTCTCTGGGACAGCCTCAAAGGCATTGACACTAGCAAATTTTCAGACATGCACAAGAATTCCTATATGCAAGCCTATAAGAACATGAATGCCACCTACCTCAATGCGGAAGAATCTGACTCGGACTACAACAACGACGATTGGATTGAGTACTCTGTCGTGAAGCTCAATGTCAATGAAGTGTCCAACGTTCTCATCAACGTGAGAGATTTTGGGAACTTGGGGAGCATTCCTACCTGGCCAGCAGCCCTGTTTTCTGGGAATTTCAGAGACCTAATGAAATTTCTCAAACTCACGGATGCTGGAGATATTAAAGAAGTTGAGAGAGCTGCCATTTGCATTGGTTGCAACAACAAGTACTTGTGTAAAAGATGCAAAAAAAGCATGAACGACTGCCCAGTGTGCGAGGATTGTGAATGCGATGAGTAAGACAAATCCCTTGGGATGCCTGAGTGGGCATTAGGTGACGCAGGTATCACTTAGGTGACACACGTACTGGAAGAATATAGTTTAAAAAAAAAAAATTTTTTTTTCCTTAAGCTAACTCAAAGTCAAAAGCAAAAGCAAAGCTAAAGACACCGGTAAAGAACCCAAAGTCATGTCCACCAAGCCTACGTCAAAGAAGACTTCCCTCTGGTCCGACGCCGAGAGGGTGAAGAATCTTGCCAAGGAGATGGAAGTCTTCAAGATCAACAAGCCAAAGGAGGTGGAAGAAGTTGTCGTGGAGGAGTACGACTTGAAGTTCCCCGAGGCTGTGTTGCTCAAAGCCATCGCCGAGGTCTTGGCCACTGTGGGGTGGTACGACTATGAGCAGTTCAACAAGACTGTTCGTCGCATTTTGACCGGCCCTCCGCGCAGCGTGCCCTTTGGCGTCAGGACCAAAGATCAACGCACTGGCAAGTTTGACTTTTGGCTCATCAGGGGCTTCGTCAATGTGGCCAACGAGCCGCATTACGAGGTGGAGGACGTTAAGTACGACAAGCTGAGTGTGCTCATGTCCTGGCAGTTTCGCGACTACCTGAACGACTATTGCCGCCACCAGCTCAACGACGAAGTGCAGTTCTGGACGTTCACTGGGACGTACAAGGACACTCAGCAGCTTGACATGAGTCGTTTTTATCCAAACGACCTTGATCTGCTCCTGGCCACGGTGGGCGACACTGAGGCTGACAACCTTGTCATGTTTCAGTTCAAGAAGAAAAAGCCCGCCGAGAAGTCCTCTGAGTGAGAGGTGTGTTGACCTTTGGGTTGCCTGAGTGGCAATCAAGACTCCAAGCAAGATGCATTCACCTGAACGCCCCATCAGAATCATGACTGTGCCCATGGCTCCCAAGAAGCCTGTGGCAAGCCCACGTAAAAATGAAATTGTCGATTTTGTGGTCAATGGATCAGATGTTCTCCTGGGCAAGAGTGCCACCAAAGCTGTACGCCTGGCAATGACCAAATCTGAGTGGTTCGCGAGCATGTCTCCCGAAGAACAGATTAATGTCTCACAAATTGCCCACTCTCTACTACTAGATGACCTTGAGGAACTTTTTGAACTCGGGGAGATTGTGATTCCCATGGACCTAAGCGGCTACACCCTTGAGCAATTGGTGGAGTTTTTGGAACTTGAGCAGTGCAACGACATTCTTTTGAAGTTTGGAGACTTAATCAATGACGGCAAGGACTGGCTGCCTGAGGGGGGAGAAAATTAATTATATTCCTAGGAATGCCTGTGTGGCAATCAACAGACAATCAACCACCTGACATGTCTCTTGCCGAACAAATTGTAGCTCACAATAAGTCTGTGATGGACTACTACGCCGAAGCCCGCAAGCAAATCATCGAAAGAGCTGCGTTGTTTGAACCTTCGACGCCATTGATGAAAGACACGAAGATTGAGATGCCCAAGGGCTACAAGCCAGGGATGATCATCAACGTCAATGTAGTCACCGGTTTGGATGGGAGCAAAGACAAAGTCAAAGTCACGTGCCCTCCAGATTCAGAGCCTGGGACCATGATCATGTTTCAGGTGGCCTGGAAGCTGCGACCTATTGTCCATGAAACTATTGAGTCGATGATCAGCTGCTCCAAGGAGAACATTTTGAAGATGGGCACTGGTTATGACTATGACGATTTCTGCGGAGCTTTCGATGACTACATGGGCGGTGTGGGTGAAGATGATCTCCTGTCCATGAAGGAGAGGAACTTCATTCAGAACTGGGTCACCAAAGTCCTCAAGAAGTGGATCGATGATGAAGGAATCTCCATGCAGCCCATGACCTCCGAGGCCTTCAAGAAGTACATGGATGATGACGACAAGTCTTTTGGTGGGAGTGATGGCAATGATGGTGATGAGGAGGAAGAGTAAGTTAAAAACTTTCCTAGGAATGCCTGAGTGGGCATAAAAACAGAATGAGTCCTCCTGTCAACCCAGTAGAGAACAAAGGTTCGATTAAATCTCATATGGTTGTCATCGAAGACACCCTCAAACTTCTTGAGACAAATCTCGTTAATTTGGTCAAACAACACAAAGAAACTGTCACACTCCTTGAGTCAAATATCATAAAGCTTACCGAGCAAAATAAACTTCTGCAGGATAAAATTGATCATTTAGAAAAGGCGTAATTAATTCCTTGGAATGCCTGCGTGGGCGTAAAAGTAGTAAAAGTAACGAAATGGACGACTGTGATTCCAAGGATCCCCCCATTGTGGCTCAAGGTAATGATGACATGTTTTTTTGGGCTCTTCACTCAGATGGATCGGTGATGATTTACCATCCAACTGGGGAATTTATAGACATTGTTGACGTGGAAGACGAAAAGTGCGATGCTACTATGACCAAACTTGGACTGACGGCGGAAATCATCCAGGAAATCAAACTACGCTGGGACAATTACCTGTCTTGGCTAGACGAGCGAAACGAAGCTCACGCCAAAGCCGAACTAGGCATCTACGTAGACAAGGGTCAAGACATACAACCAGGAGAAATGCTTGAAAGTGAGTGGGTGGCTATACGCAACAAACCCAGACGCACTACTCTTGACATGGACTGCGATCCAGCTGATTACCAGTAAATTTTCCTTAGGGATGCCTGTGTGGGCATTAACGCAGGCATCCAACGAAATATGGAAGGTATTATAGATATTATAGAAAATCTTGATACCAAACGTCAACAATTAGTTCTTGCGGTCTCACAATTTGAATGCTATCCAGCAACAGTACACTCTAGGAAGAAAGTAACACTAGTAGTTGGCGAATACATAAAATTGCTTAGATTGGCCAGAGAGCATGTACAGACAATATGGTGGAGACATAAATATTGGACTGGTATTGTGGATTGGTACGATAGATGTTTCTATGAATTAGTTGAGCGAGCGATGAGACATTAATTTACACAAATCATATTTCTATTGTCATAGATAAGTTTTTTAACTTCCTCACGAATTTCTTTTTCAACTTTTTGTGCACCATCTCGTTCTTTAATTTTTTTATAACTTTCTATATATTTCATACGTTCTGGTTTGTCTTCAGCCCAATCTTCTAGAAGTCTTTCATTTGTATTTACTAATTCTGTAATTAAATGATCTTCGTCTACAGTAATCCACTTTTGACCATCAAATACCTTAGCCATCTTGGTTCTGAAATTTTTAATGCAAATGTTTTGATTTTCGGGATATTTGGAATTGAAATGCACACGTTCAATAATACGTGGAACTGAGAGAAATAGTTTCTTTATAGCTTCTTTATAATATTCTTCTGCACCTTCCAAATTAGGGTCATTCCACGGAGTCAGTTGTATATTAATGTTATTTTGAATATTATTTATAGTAGTAGTAGGTTTCTTAGCTAAGGCCTCTGCAATGACTAATTTTTCTTTGAGAATTTTAATTTCTTCATCTTGATTAGATTTCTTAATTTTACATGTTTTTATATGA
>Ga0302280_1000347_pt1 | contig 40315 bp, 31 predicted proteins | sample III_Fen_E1_1_FD_198771 | JGI IMG/M metagenome (GOLD analysis project Ga0302280, IMG submission 198771) | Peat permafrost microbial communities from Stordalen Mire near Abisko, Sweden - III_Fen_E1_1 | ecosystem: Environmental > Terrestrial > Soil > Wetlands > Permafrost | place: Sweden: Abisko... | reverse complement strand
CCTGATAACTCAAATTTTATTATTCTTCATCTTCATTAAATCATTCATTTTAGTTCAATTTATGAAGATGGTGTAATAAATATAAACCATTACTAATCCATCATCTCATAGTTTTTTTTTTTGCATGTACCTTGTCCATTTTGCTTAATCGCTTATAAATATCCTGCTTATACAATTTGTTATGATATTCTCTCAATTATTTAAGATGAATTCAGATGATTTGCTCATCAAATAAGAAAAATTTACGCAAATCCAAACAAATTCAATAGGATAAAGAAAGCCCCCAAGAAAGATATCCTTTTTCAGCACCTTTTCCGCGACTATTCAAAAATGGCAATGGTTGTCTTATTGCTGGTTCAATATTATCACCTGAATGCTGATCCTCAAAATATAGAAACACATTTATATCACATTATTTTCGATATATTTATAAACTGAAACATTCTAATTTTTATATCGTTGAGCAATAGATATTCCATTTATATCATAATCTTCTATCGTTATCTTTTTTTTTAACTATTACTTGAATATAATTATCAACAAAGTAATTTTTGAAAATATTTCAATAATCAGCATAATATCTTTTTATAGAAGTTAAAGAGTTATTCCTTTTATATTTTACCGTTCTTATTTGTATCAGCAGCGTAAATTAATTGATTAGTTTCCGATGCACTCACATCCCTTCCCCCTAAACTTTGTTTAAGCAATTCAGTCGCTCCATTTGTATCCAGGTAACCCTTATGATCAGTATCGAATTGATCAAACAGCTTGTCAATTGACTCACGGAGCTGAGGCTGTGTAAGTTTTCCTGTTCCTATACTCTTTATTCCTTGTTGACCTGATTTATCTTCTGCTTTTTCTCGATCATTTTTTGCTTAGGTTTCGCGTCTATCATTGATACAACTTCCCATATTGTTATTAATAATTTAACATGACTTGCAAGGATTAAATTTTGAGGAATAATATAGTTTGGTTAAAAATAAATTCACAATAATTTAAATATACCTTTATCCTTCATCTTAATTGAGTTGTAATTCAATTTATTAAGATAATTGATCAAATAGAACACCATAAATAGTAATCATAAACACTTCATATCTTTAATATTAGATAAAATACATCAAATTGCTATTTATTTTAATTTTTTGCTAGTAATATGCTTATAATATTGTTCTTTAAGTATTTGTATAAACGTATTGCTATTTTATATTCCATACATCGGCTTATATTCTGATAATATTCTTAAAATTAATAAAATAACTTTACGAAAAAATTCTTTGAAACAGTTCCTGATCTATATTTTTAAAATAAAAGGATTTTATCATAATTGTTCTTACTTGATTCTAAATAAATAGAAAAGAAAGATGTAGCTTTTCTATATCGATAGAATAAAAACAAATGTTCAAAAAATAATTTTTGGTGAATGGTGAAATATTAAATGAATGAATCTCACATTATCATTGACTTATTTCAATATAATTATAAATAGAATTTACAAATGAATTCAGAAATCAACATAATATCTTCTTATAGAGGTTAAACAGTTCATACTTCTATACTTTACCATTTCTATTTGAATCTATCGTTTAAATAATGTCATTAATATCCTTAGCACTTACGTTATCTTGACCTAAACTTGTTTTTAGCAATTCAACCGCTTCATTCGAATCGAGATAACCATTATTATCAGTATCGAATTTATCAAATAGTTTGTCAATTGCTTCATGTAACTGAGATTCTGTAAGTGGGGCTCCTCTGTTGTTTGTCTCCTGTTTAGATGATTTGTCTCCTGCAATTTGAGGAACATTTTTGGATTCACTTTCACGCTTTTCATTAGCACAAGTTCCCATTTTGTTGAAAAGAATAATATTTACTCTCAATTGATATTATAACATTTGCAAATATTAAGGATTTAAAATTGCCTACAAAGATTAAATTGTGAATAATAATAAAAATGATTGAAGATATTTTTGATTTTAAGTTAATGTTTTATCTCTATGATAGTTTGACTGAAAAAATGAATTGTTGATAATCTAAATAATTTGGCGATACATTGTCAGCGTATTTCATTAAAACAATCATTTCATTCAATTTTATTACCATTGTTTAATAAATAGAATTTTTTACAGTTCATTTATCCTTTAAGGCTCATTATTCCATCATCTCGTTATCATTTTATTTTTCATATCTAGGTCTTACACTTTTTCTCAATCGCTTTAGAATACTTTGATTCGATAAATTTATGAGGGATACTTTCTGCATTATGAAGGACAAATGCTGAGGATTGGCTTGATGACTAGCTGGAATATTATTATCTTTCAAAAATAAATAATAATTGTTAAAAATGGATTTAGAGTTCATGTAGTACCATCTTTTTCGACTATAACTATCATATTTACTCTCAAATAATACTGCAGACCATCAAGGATAAAACGCGAATATTATATTTTGTTATTGAGAATAAAATAAGAAAAATCTAAGTCAATGTAAATACAAATCAGGTTGAACGAAGTAACACGAAAAAGATATTCTGTTAAACATCATTTCGTGACTTTTCAAAATATATAATGTGGTTCTTAATCTGTATTCAGTAGCATAGTTTGGATAATAGTCAAATGACTCAATACTAATTTCAAACACTTCAAACAGTCAATAACTATGATCTCTCCATCTTTTTCATATTAAATGTTTAGATGATCAAAATTGACTTCATTACTTAAATTCTTTATAAACTGTTGTTTTAATTCCAATGCTTTTTATTTTTATCAAACCCAGAAAAAAGGAATACAAACATTAATCGACAATCATGATCAACAGTAAATCTTTTTGTAAACTTAGAATAATTCATGCTTTTAAATTTTGTTGTTTCGGTTGGAATCAATGGCCTCAAACATATTCATAACTTCCTTTCTTTGAACTGTACCCATTCCCATACTTTTTTGCAGCAAATTAGCTAATTAATCCACATCTAAGTAACCCTTATGTCCAATATCATACGATTCAAAAACTTTCTCGATGGCTTATTTCAATTGAGATTCAGTAAGCATTCCTCCTTTTGTAGGTAAATTGGAAATTTTGGGCAAAGCTGGAGCATTTACGCCATCTGTTTTTTATACGCAACCTCCCATTCTTGAAATTTAATAATAATATATCAGAATATTGATTTATAGTGTTGAATATTCTAATTTTTAAGGATCAATAATTACGTTTCAAATTTCCCCTCCTCTTCTCAATAGACATATTGTTTTGAATTTTATTGCTGATTTCAAGCTCTATGACCTATGATTAGGCAAATTATCTTTTAAGTTTGATGTTTTGTGCATTAACAAAAGCAACTGGCGTGAATTAAAAGATTGATATTATTTTTATATCCCTAAATATCAATTTCAGTCTATCTTTCAAGATCATTTATAAAAATAATAATTCATTTTTGATATTGGGATTACTGAATCTATATCTAAAAAAATAAATACATCTTTTAATCGTTTTTCACAAAATCAGGACTTAAAACAAGTCCTTTCTATCAATAAAAAATGAATCATTTAAAGATTCTCATTAACGAGGTATTTTTGAATTAAATAAAGCCCTATGGATAATACTCTTATCTATTTAATAAATAAAGCATCAATTATTATTCATCAATCTAAATTTATTTCTCAGCCAATTCTTTACGATGGTGTTTCTCTTCAACAAAGATTCTAACTCATTGACTCCCTGCCTAAATCCAAACCGAGTTAGTTAGCTTTGCAAGCGAAGATAGGCACTTTTTTATATTTATAGCAGATAGCTTTAATTTATGGTTTTAGCTTTCTATAAAGAATAAGTCTCCCCATTTTTATTCAAAAGTAATTCTTAATGAATCGACTCACCTAATTAGCAAATCTTATGCATATGATCATAGCCCTTTAACTTCACAGTGCCAGTTAGTATAATATAAAAGCAACTGTATGGAGATCCTATTCCATATATTACACTTTTGCGTGATTTTTGAATAATATTGCCGATTCGCAAAAGACAAACTGTAATTACCCTTTGCAGTTTACGAAAAAATGGATTAAATGATTCTAAATCCTTAGCCACTCGTTCCAATCGTGCATTATTCTTTCCTCCTCTCTTGAGCTCTGTAATTCCCTCAATAAATGTTTTTATCAATGGACTTTACTAACAATTACTTCTTTACTCAGTTAAAACACGAAAATATTCTGACATTTTCCTTTACTTAATATTCTTAGCAGCCTCACTTTTAAAACGCATTTTTCGAGGCTCAGATTTAGTTTTAAATTTGTCTAATGATCTTGGCTCGCCATGAACAATATTTTGGGGGGTAAGATCAATTTTTAAAAGCTTAGGTTTCTTATTTTGGGATAATTTTTCTTAGCTAAATTAAGCAATAGTGACGCCTCTGGCTAGCATTTAATCTCGAAAAGCTTCCTTACTTTGTGCTGACATTTCTTATAACGGATTCGCAGAGCTCTGACTTCTGGCGTAATTTAATGGACGATCATTGAGATTAATATCATCCTTAGACAATTCCCGCTAATACTGATTTTTTTTGCTATTGACTAGTTTTATCAAATCATAATAGTCACCTCCTTTGTATTTAGAATTTATTATGTTTGGGATATGTTCAGGTACCTTTTGATATTCATTCAGTTTGTTCATTTTAATTATATAACTGCATATAATTATCAATACGACCTAATTGTTTTCTTTCACACTCATCAATACTTATTAATCTATCTTTTTGCTGGTAGAAAGATGATTATAATTTCTAAAATTAATTGAAGTTGATTTCTCTAAAAAATCTAAAATGATAATATATTTTTAACGAATGCAAACAACCAATAATTAGAAAAATATTTTCTATAAAAATCTAGAAGTGCTCAAAAGCTCATATAAACTATAAGCGCCTAAAGATGAATAGTGGCGGGTCTTATCAAATGGATTGAAGATACACTAAATGGTGAATATTGAGGCATCAATATCAACTCATTCCGAACAAACTTGGTCTGAGTAGTTTAGTTATAATGGATTCATAAAAACAAAACAGCTGTTCAAGAATAAAAACAATAATAATTCAATTTTACAAGATGATTTCACCAATGAGCATATTTATTCAGCAGAGAAAGTCTAAGATAAAAATATTAACTTTGAATTTGATTCCTTTGGAAGGCACGATCAATTATTAGACAAGCAAGTAATGCCAGTGAATAATGCCAGTAATTATAGCAGTAACGAAATAAGAGACTGGAACTCTTCTTCTTTGGAAATAAATTTTGATAAGGTTCCCAAATACGAATTATGTTTACCTGATCCAAAACCTAAAGAAGTGACGTAAAATTATTCTTTAGGCCTATAAAAAACAGTTAACTAAGATTCTCAAATAAAATAATTCTGCTATCGGTTGAGTGAATCTTCAGAAGTTGATTTATAAAAAACTCCAATAAAAAAATGGACTGAAAGTAAGAAAAAAACAGAAGTTAAAGGAAAAAAGGAAATAGTAAAGGGCATTATTATGGATTTTATGGAAAGACTTGAAACTATTCCTGCAGATGAGCTCACTTCTAATTTTATCTAAGAAACAAAAAATCTACTATAAAATCTTGGAACCCACACATAAAGAATTCCATTTTTAGAAAGCAAAATTCTTAAATTTTAAAATAAAGGAAAGGATCAATTAAAACCAATCGATGAAGACTCGAGTTCTTCTACTCTACGCTTATATACATAAAATAGCAGCATCAAGTATGCTCAAAAATAAAAAAATGATGCCAGCTACAAAAAGGCTGGAAAATTTAAAATTTATGAATGTGGTAACAGGAATAAGTAAAATACCGAGAGCAAGAATATAACTCCCGTAAAAAGTGATCGTAAAACGTATGGCAAATCAAAAAGATTTAGATTTTGATATTTTCTAATTATTTGTCATCTAATTTGCTAGAAAGTTTTCTCTATTAAATAGGATATAACAATTATCATCACATTCTGATCTACAAATTATATTCAAACTTTTTCCAAAGGATTTTAAATTTTCACGATGCATATACAATGATTGAATATTATTACATTAACATTATTGATAATGTTGGAAAACCCCCACGTGTAAACTACAGCTGGACTTTGGCCTGATAATCATAATCTCAAAGAATATATTAGCATACCTCTTGCTCTCTCATTGCAACCATTTGCTAACATACACTCTTAATCGAGTATTCCAAGATAACAAATAAATCAATATCGCTGCCAATCTTGTAAAGCATTCATCAATAAGCTCTGCTTTATTCGCAATGATAGTAATAGTGATTAGAGATAGATGAGTATGACTGTTCCCTGTGTGGGTGTACGAATAAAACAATAAATCCCATTGATTTAGCAGCCCCTGAATTAAATAGCCTATCTTATATTTTGCGCGCTCCATAAAAGTATAAATTTAATAAAAAAGACAGCGATTATTGACATCCGAATAAAGATTGATTGTTTTTGTACTAGATCTGTCGTTCTATGGTACATAATCTAAATAATATCTGCTCTATGCTCTTCATGTAATCAGGAGTTTTATCAAAAATGTGCTTGATAATAAACTATCGCTTAAAATAATGATAGTGGGATTTGATTCAGGATTGCATCGCTTTTCTATTCAGCCTGACGTCTAAAACACGCCTTTAAGGATTATATCGAGTGGTGGCGAAGAATAAGGAGACGATTAATAATTTTTAAGGTTTTAAGAACAAATTGCAAATATTGAAAAGTGTAAATAGAATATTTAAAATGTTCTGAATTTTTTAGAAACAGAAATTACCAATGATCATTTGAGATATGGAAAATCATTAGGCATAATGTAGGCCATTAAATATAGTTTAAGAGCTAGTCAAAACTATTCAGGAAAGATATTGATTGTCTCAGGCCTAAGAGAGCAAATCAGCGAATTTAAGCAAAGCCTGTAAAGATATTTTTATGATGTAAGTCAACAGCACAACTTCAGCGTTAATAAAAAATAGTGTATCAAAGGCTAATTACTAACCTTGCTAAATTCTACTCAAATGTCAATTTCGGCATCTTTCATTAATTCTCATTTTATTAACAATATGCCCTTTCTTTATATGACTAAATATACCAATGGAGAGCTAAGGCACTATTTTCCCAACCAAATTACTTTGTTTTTTCATTGGTTTAAACAAGATCTATAAAGTATGTTGCAGGAAAGAACAGCTTTTTAATCTTTGCTGAGAGTTAGATATTCGACTGGTCTAAAGATGAAGGGTATTTTTGGAGCTTACAGGCCGACTAAAGTCTCAGATCAAATTTAGCTCCTCACCTGTCCTTAAAATCGTCGATATTTATTTTAATTTATTATTTAAGGCAAAATAACAGGTTAGTTAGTCATAGTTCAATTCAGTAGTCTTTGTACAGATATAAAAGGAGATAGATACTTTGTTATTGAAACTCATGGGAACAAAATCAGCGGTGATCCAAATTTAATTATTCCAACGATTGATTACACCAATATTAGCATTGCCTATGTCAGAGGCATTGCTCATAATGTAGCTAAAAAATAATTTAGTTGGATTCAGCAAGCAACACTCGAAATTTGCAATCAGCTTTGCAATAGCGTTGCAAAAAGCATATAAAGGCAATTAGATAATATAATCGTAAGCAAGAATCTGTTCTAGGCAACTAAGAGATCATAAAATGGTAAACCTTAAAAGAGGCAAAATCTTATGTAATAATAACATTTCTTTTGATGAAACATTTTCTACTGAATCAAAATTATAGCAATGAAATTCATTTCGATTTAAATGCTGAGGTTAGATCAAAAGTGGCTACTTTTGAAGATTCAATAAATATTATATGGCCACTAGTCTACGCAATTAGAGAAAGTGGCTGGGAGATGATAGAAATGAGGGAAAAATACCTTTCTCAAGATATCGTAGCAGTGTTTATAGATCGCTGCGATCAATACTATGTATATGTGGCAGATCCTCGATTTCAAACTCTTTTAAGAACAAATAATGCTAAGAAAAAGCTCTATGATCTAATTTAAAATGAAGAATCTCTGAAGCAACTTAAACAATTGATTGAATAAATTAAAAATTAAAAAGGAATATTATACATTGACATTCTCCCCCTTGAGAATCTTCATGAACTGAAAATATTAGATTTAGAGAGTTAGTACGGTTTTGATAAATTTATAATCGAAATCACAAAAGAATGATTTGTCTCCATATATTTGAAGCAAAACTCATATTAAAGGCAATATCAACTCCTATATAAGAATAAATATATTTTTTTTTAATTTTCTCGATTAATACAATTTCCTAAATTTTTGCAATCTGAATTATTGTATAATATTTTCTTCGGAGAGTTTATATTATAATGATATAGTATAGATTAAAAGCTTAATAATGGATCAAAAATCAAGAATATTTTACTCCTTGTTACAGAGAGTCGGAGCCTAGGGCACTTATCAAGATACATCCCTCATATTTTGGTCTGTAATTTTTATGACAATTGGAGCTTCTTCTTTTTTTAATACTTTTTTATTCTATTCTGGAGATTACATTTGCACTTAACATTATCCAGTCAGTTGCTAAGAGCACGTTTGTTCATTGCCTCCTTCAGAACGATAGAATTTTCTCTCTTAGTAAATTTCTTCAATTTCAACAAAGTTTGGAGATTTTAGATGTGAAAATTCAATGATATTGGTAGCGATTCAATCTTTCATTTATATGGGTGGTATTGGTGGTGTTCTAGCAGGAACTTTTCTAAACTAAATCATGAGTAAGCGAAAGCTAATGATATTGGCCCTCAAATTTAATATAATCGGAGTTGGACTAACAATTGTAAGCTCTTCCATATATATGGCTGGCTTAGGATTATTTATTAATTTTGCAGCCAAATGCATTTAGTCTGAAATAGTCGCTTGCTATATTATAGAAACTGTTTCTTAAAATCGACAAGGCAAGAGCATCATGATAATCTATTTATTTTATGCTATCGGGGCTTCCTTCAATGGACTTATCTTTTATTTGTTCAAATCTTGGGAAATAGCACTTATCGTTTATCAACTTATTCCTTTCTTGCTAGTGTTTATTGCGCTATTCTTCTACATTGAATAAACTCCTTTCGATTTGGTCATCAATTATGATCCAGAGTATTCTTGTTCAGCTTTTCACAGAATAGCCAAGATAAATGGGAGATAAAATGAGCATGGTATAACAGTGGAGGAGATTGCAAACATCAAAGAAGAGTATCTTCGAAACCAAAAAAAAAGATCTGCTTAGCACATAACAATACCATATTTATTTAAAATTAAATCCCTGCGGATGAAGCTCATAATCAGCATAATTATGCATTTTCTCATAGCCTTCCAATTTAGTGCACCCGAGCTTTCTCTTGAAGACTATGCTCTTAATATTAACATCAATGGCGTAATAATCGGCTCTTCGCAAATTATTTCATCCACTTTCTGTTATTATTTTGTAAATAAGCTCCCACGAAAAAGGACTATCATCCTTGCATAAATATTAGGTCTCACAGTATCTTTTCTTGTTTATACGCTCGCCGCTTGTAGTGATTAAGATGATGAATGCCAAAAATAGCTTCAGATAGTACAAACAATGGGTTTATTTACTTATGGAGTTTTTATCACCATCAGCTATAATTTTTTTTATATGACTCAATTCTAAATGTTTCCCACTCAAATTCGATCATTAGCTTTACAGATAACTGCTGTGGCGAGTTATACTGCGGTTGTCATAACTCCTCCTATTCAGGAATTGTGTGATATTATGGATATATCAATAATATTTACCTTTAGTTTAGCATGTTTATTGATGATACTTTTCACAATAAAAATCCCTGAAACCTATGGATTGGCTCCCCCATAAATAATAGACGAGTTAAAATATAGCCATCACGACCTTTAATTAAAATTGATGAAATTATGAAATTTTTAGTAATTACCACCAATAGACTATTATTGACTCACAAATTTAAAAATCTTTCGATAATTAATATAAACAGTGATAACAAAATAATTCAGCTCATTACCGTCTGCCTCTCGGTTGTAAATGAAGAGTCTTTCTTCTTTCGTTGAGGTAGTTGCGCTGTACTTTCGTCTCTTTATCTCTAAGCTTCTTTTCTCTTTAACCTTCGTTCAGCTCTATAAATTTCCTTTTTTCAAATTATTGTCTAAATTCATTTTTTTTCATATGAAAGTCTTCTCCATGTTGTTCTTTCAACTCTTTCTTTGTTTGTTTCTCCAATTGCATTAACTCTACTCTTTTATAGTCACTGGTGAGCTTGTTGTACTCCTGCGTCAGTATCTCGCGCTAATGAGCATTGATTTTGTTTCTCTTTGATGGATTCTTTAGTTTTCCCTTAATCTCAGTTATTTCTGCCTGTTGTAGCTTTGGGATGAATCCAAAAGACTTCATTGCCAAATCCTGATTGTAATTTCCTGCATAAGTTTCAAATCTTGGATCGATTCCCTTTTTTTTTATTGGCTCGAAGATAGGTTTAAATTGTTTAAAAGTCCTTTTATGGATACTTATTTATTTTGATGCTTTTTTGTCTTTTTGAATTCCCTCTTCAACAAGTTATTTTTTCTAAATTTTCTTTGTTTTCTTTTGCTTTTGATTCGTCTTAACTTTGCCTTATTTTTAAGGATGCTATATAATCGCTTTTTGTTTAAGTATGAGCTCATAAGGCATGTTTTTCAATTATTGTTTAATCTACATCAGCGATCAAATACTTGGTGCATTTCTCTCTCTATAATTTCTTCTTCCTGTTCGCTCGAGGCTTCATTTTCTGAGCTATCGCTGCTTTATTCATTTAGGTTATTTGATAGTTGTTGTTTCTTTAATTATCGCATTGTGTATTCAATTAATTATAATGGTCTTTGGATGATTTGTAGTGGCTAATTAGTTGATTTATTTTAACGATATTAAAAATACACAATATAAACTCACTTTTTCACAGTTAAATTAAAGTAAATTGAAAGACTCTTATGAAAAATCATTATTTTTTTCATTAAATTCTCTGTTATAAATTTTGTTCAAATCATATTTAATTTGAGTAAAATGTCGGTTTTGAATTTTTTTAATTAACTTCAGGAAGATTTTATTATTAATAGTATAATTTGTATTTTTTATAATTTCAATTAAGTTAGCTTTCGTATATGATGATTGCTAAACTGAATTTTTAATATTGTTGCAATGATTGTTTTTTTACTATCTACTTGATTTGGCTGCGCTCGCTGGATAAGCATCATAATTCTAAACTCAAAAAGCTTCAAAAATAATTTTAATAAACAAAAAGAATATGATTTTTTAAAACAAAAAGGAATGCAAATTTGATCCTTTATTGAGTCGCTCTATCCATAAACTTGAACCGTATTAAAAGGCAAGAGCAATAGAATTCTATTAAAACTCTAAAATATTAGGTAGCTCACAACTGTTTAATTTTTAAATTATAAGTTCTTATAGACTCTAAGATATTTAAAATGGAGCCAATAAATGAGATGCACTATCAATGATATAAGCATCTCTAGCAAATATCAAAATCACATGTTTTGCAGAAATAGGAGATGCAAGGCAAGATTGGTAGATTGCATCCGTCACAAATTACATAACTATTGTTAGGACGACCGCGTGAGAGTTAATGCCATTGGGGACATCTTCTCTAATGAAATTAATAATGTTAATAGTGTTAAAATTATGTGGAAGTTACCTGCTGATAGTGTTGGTGGTTCGATGACATTGATATGCAAAATTAAACAATTGATTATATTAAAATGATGGTAACCATTCTTATATATAATCATAAAAATCATTTCATATGAGCTATCTCTTCAGGTGTTCAAGTGAGACAGGAAACTGAAATTTTTGCTTTAGATTATTAAAAAAGCATGAGAAAAATGAATCTAATAGCGGCAAGATCCCTTGAAGCATATATATTAAAAAAATTGATGTTGCTTATTGTTTTGGCTGAAATAAAATTGATAAATTATTTTTATGTACTAATTAGATATTTCACTCTAGTTGTTGCGGAAAACAATCATTTTTATTCAGAGTATATAGGATCTTAAAGTTTTTGCTAATCTTACGCCTATGCCTCAACATCCATATCCTAGGCACCACATTACCGTTCACCTCCTTATCGGCGAGGTTATTTCAGTTTTTTGGCCTTAACAATAACTTTTTCCAACACTAATGGCTAAATTTTTGTATAATCGATAAAGTTTTCACTATTTGGATTAGAACTTCCCAGTGGAGTCATACTAGGGATAATAACTATAAAAATCCATCCGTTTCTAAAATGAGAGGTAACTTCTTTTATTTGAATTTTTTAAAAACGACATCTCCCCTGATGTAAACTCTGTTCCACATAACCCTTAAGAATCTTTTGCCCTGCTGTGTTCTTCTAGATGAATTTCGGAGGATTTTCTGAGCTGTAAAGGGCTAAACTTAATGGAATTTTGTTGCAATTCTTGATAGAATTTCCTTAAAGGTCTCTTAACTAAATTTCCAACCTAAGTAAATCATCATTAACATAAAGTTGCGTTCTCGATAGAGAGGTAGCTCCAATTTTTGGGCAAGTTGTAATTTGTATTCATAGCGTTTTTCAGCTCCAAAAAGAATGCGAATAAGTGCTGGTGCCTCGATGATATCTCCTGCTCCCTTCACGGTTTCACCCTTAATGCAGTCTTTTCTAGTCTAATCATGACCATTCTCTCGCTCTTCATGCTTGCTCTTTCTACATTAGTCAATATGTACTTCAGCTCCTTGATTTTCTATGTCAGTTCTACAGTTTTCAGTGTCACCTTTTACACTTTTCCCATCAACCCTTGCAATGCCTGTGATTGCTGCTCAATAATTTGAAAAAGTGTCATTATGATGCCTTCAGATAAACTACTCCCAACATTAATATTGGCAAACTGGTTGATGAGTCCAAAGTTCAGATTGGAAAAGCCATTAAGTTGGTTGTTGTCGCCTTGGTCAGAGTGAGACGACTCTTCACCATTGTCACCATAGCGATTGAACCCTCTTTTCATATAACTAATTATGAGAAAGTTCCTTAAAAACAGGTTTTTATCATAATTGATTTTCTTAATTCAAATAATGCGAAAATTGATCAGCCTCATTTGTTTTAAATTTGAAAATCATTTGTACTAATATTGATTAAACTGAATTGATACTCCTCCGTGTTTTCATGCTTTTAACAGCCTCTTAGAATAATAATAGAAGGTAACATCTTTTTTCCTTTCCGTAAATAGTTCTTTGAAATTTGAAATTGGGAATCATTCAACAAAAAATACGCATACTTTTGTTATTATTTTTATATTATCATAGCTATATTAATTTTAGAGCCGTTATGAGTTATATCAATAGATGCCCTCTCTGCAAGAAAACACCAAACGAGCCAATAAATCTTAAATGTGACCATCACCCTTGTTATCAGTGCATTCAAACCCTCGTCACCATTGAAACTCAAAGGTACTCTTTCCCAAACCCAGCAAAATAGAAACCAAATATAAGATACATTGTCCGACTTGTAACAAAAAAACATTATTCTACGATTTGCGACATCTTATTATTACTCACTCTCAGTAAGGCGAATAGTAACTTTTCGTTACTGACAAGTTTCTAAACAGCAAGCCTGAGTTGAAGATAGTCCAGCATATGCAATAAAACAATTATGGATCTGTTGATGTATCCAAAAGTAGTTGGATGACTGATCCGCTTCATTCAATGACTAAAAGAGGCTCAATTCAAAGCTTTGCAAATGGAAATAAGATGCTGCAATAAGTAAGATGTTTATAACACAATTAGCCCTATAAATATTTTTGTTCCGATTGTTTCACAGCAGGAAACAAAAACTGCCTGCTATGCGGATAATGTGCTAAACCTCACTCCAGTAATAATCATAAGATACTCTTAATAAAACAAGCTGAGAGCAAACTTTTTCATCTGAACTTAAGAAGTAAAGAATAAATGATGACATTAAGAACATAAATTAGTTAAATGATGGGTAAACTTGGTTAAAACAGAGGAATGATTGAAAATCACTACAGACAGATGGAGGATAACTTAAATATATAATTTAAAAAATTATTCAATATTCTCAACGAAAAGTATACGAAGATGAGAACAACTCTTAAATAGAAGCATGATCAGAACATTCGAGAGATAACTGAAAAGACTGAAAAACTTAATGCACATGATAATATCCTACAAACTTTAGAGGATATTGAGCTCAAGGATATGTAGACGAGTCTTAAGTTTTATCAGACTTACCAAAAATATAGTTTGACCAATCAACTGGCACATGTGAAGGTGGATTTAGACGTGGGGCAATTGCCTGATTTAATCAAAAGAAATGAGCAAGCTTAAAAGCAAGTTGATGAATGGATTTTATTCAAAAGTGATTCTCGACCTAGTGATTACAGTAGAGATCAAAAAAATCGCAAGAGTTCCATTGTGGAGGAAGCGCTGAGTCATCGATCCGCCCGAGACAAATAAAATCGTAAAGGTGGAACTTCTTCAGCTGAAATAAAATTTACTTTGAAGAAAATGAACTGTTGAAAACAATTAAAATTGTTTATTGAGTATGTCTATTATATAAGAACAAATATAGAAATTAACTGCAAAAATATATAAATTATAAAATTTAAACTTCCAAGGTCGAGGGTCAATATTTATTTCGAAAGAATTGATAACCAGGTGGCTTTATATTGCAAGTTCAGTTGTGAGGTCTTCATATTATAATAATGAAAATTGCTATAGTGCTGATAGTAATCGCAATAATATTAGATAGTGGGTTAGTGAAAGCAACCTATCAAAGCGTAGATTGGCCATTAATTCTTCAAATTAAAAGTGGAGACCACAAACTCATTCTTGCACAAAAATCGGGTCCAACTCAATATAACTACTCTCAATCTTATAACTCTTCAGGAATCACTTATAATGGCGCTAGTGTTCCTAATGTTGTTATCGGACTCGTAATGATGTCAGTAGATTTAACAACAAACCCCATAGACTTCCAAGTGTTGATAAATAAAACTGCAATTCAAACAACCCAGTTTACATGTACTTTAAATATTAACAACAATAACACTTTTTCATTGCTCTATTACATGTACTTTGTTATAGATCCTACTTTTTCTGATTTGCAGCCGATTAGCCTGTTCTTTTATTCTCTCAATACTGCAGGTAATTTCACAACTGGTTCCCAGAAAACTGTTACTTATCCTCAATTTATTAATCAAACTATATCTAACTTTGGATCATGTGTCATTGCTTCCTATATTACATCGTTTTCCATACTTTCTATTAACTAATACTCTATTGATATTAGTACAGTCATGACTAATGCAACTACTATTGCGATTTCAGTTAGCAGCAATTCAACTTTATCCCGTGTGGAAATTATGATGATAGTTGTAGATAAAACTGCCCTTTAAATTAAAGAGTATTATTTTGTTAATTATGGATTAACTCATTCTTGGAATAGTGGAAATACCTCATCAGTTTCTTTTTCTCCTCCAACCTTAAACTACTTTAATTTTATCACTGGAATAACTGCCCTAAGGATTAATACCAATGTAGCAATTAACTTTCAGGTTAGTGGACTAGGATAAATTATAACAAGCACTAGCTACTATCATCTTTAATATTCAAGCATACAAATTATTTATCGGCAATGCATCAATACTTCAATGGTATACTATTGTGCTAACGATCAGCGATGCTATGATATTTGCCCAAATGGATATGGAAATGATACTACCAATAAATATTGTACAGCTTGCAGCTATACTTGCCTCACTTGCATGGGAAATGGAGTTTCATGTATAACATGCGATAGCAGCAATAGTAGAACTCTCAATTCTACAAGTAATACTTGTCCATGCAACAACGGATTTTTTGACTAAGGTTATGCTGGCTGTTCTGCCTGTGATTATACCTGCTCGACCTGCAATAATACCTCAATAACTTGCACATCTTGCTCTAGCACAAGAAATTTATTGAGCACAAGTTGTCCTTGCAAAACTAGTTTCTTTGATACTCTTTTAAATAATTCGACTTGTCAATCCTGCCATTATTCGTGCTACACTTGCACAAATACTTCTACTAATTGTACAAGCTGTGACAATACTATTCATCGTATTTTTGATAGTGCTAACAAAAAATGCCCATGCGGATCCTCTTATGCTGATAATGGAAGCAGTCTCTGCATCAGTTCTATTGTTTGCGCTTTGCCATGCATATCATGCGTCAATAGTTCAAGCATTTGCACTTCGTGCAACTCTTCAGAACATCGTGTGCTCTTAAGCAATTCTTGCCCTTGCTAATCAGGTTATTCCTCCGTTAATTCGAGTGGTATATGCACATAAACATGTGGTAATGGTCTTCTGCCTAATGGCACTACAAAGCAATGCGATGATGGAAATAAAATAAGTGGAGATGGTTGCTCTAGTACCTGTACTCTTGAAAGTGGTTATAGCTGTTCAAGTAGCAGTTCAAGAAATCCTGCCAGTATTTGTATATATACAAATGGCTATTCAACATCGTTAATTTCACTGGTAAAAGATGATTCCTCAAACAGTATGACTGCTGCCATCCAAATAACTCCTACTCCACCACCTTAGATTATTCCCAGTTTAATAAATCTTAATAACTACCTCTCAATTAATTCTTATTCATTAAACAACAATCTAATGACTCTTAATTTACAAATTAATCAGTAAGTGGATAGTAGTCAAACTTTACAAGTTGATTTTTCAATTATTAGCACAACTTCTTTTGTTTTGATGAAAACGAGTAACCTCTTAGTGATTAAACCATATAATCCAGCTTATTTTACACTTTACAAAGTTTAGTCAGTTTTAGTGTGGATCTATATCGCACTATTATGGATAGGCTCTTTGTATTTTGTTATATTTGTCGATGTTTACTCTTTTAGTGGCGTCGTATAACTATTCATATATTCATCTTTAGCTTGGATAGCGGCTGAGGGATAGTCCACTTATTCTCTGCTGTACCAACCTCTCACTAACTTCAGATACATATTCGGCTATAACATTCAGTTAGGAAGTTAATCTTGCATGTTTGAAGTTATAAACTTAGGATTTCTTTTAAATATTCTACCTCTATTATCTTTTTTGGTATCAATTTTTCTAACTAAAAAACATCCTAATTTAATCTCAATCAAAATAAAGAGATTCATTCTGTTTGATATTACATTTGGCTGGGCAGTTATTAACTGTTTTCTAGTTGTATATGGAATGTCTTTGTCTGTAATTTCATACAGTACCACTGCAATATCAATAGTTAGTCTTATCTTCGGAGTCATCTATTTCTTTGGGCTAATAATCCTATCTTTTCGCTTTTTCTACAATAACTAATATAGTAGTTAAATTAACCCAAAAATGGAAATTACCAAGAAAAATATGTATAAACCCAAGTCAGTACCAATATATATTCTGTCATTGCTAATTTTGTCCTTCATCTACCTTGCCGTGAAGGGCAAAACAATTTTAAATTCTTTGATTATGATAGGATCCTTTTTTGTCTTATTCATTGTTTTTGCTTTCACTAATATCTTCATGAACAAAGTTCGATATATGTTAAACCTTGTCAGCCTCATCTTTATATATGCCTGCGTTTTACTCATAAATACTGTTCCAAATGCAGATTGGGCTGGATTCGTTCTGCTTGTTCTGATGTATCTTCAAATATTTGTTAACTTCATCTTTCTATATCTTGAAAGGAGTCCTTCCAAGATAGTTGATATTTCATAATAATCTCAGACTTAAAGGAGAAATTGTTAAGCATAAAACTAGTTGGGAAGATAAAATTTAAATGTATTATAAAATTAAGTCATCATAAAAGAAGACTCTAGTATTGTTGAGTAGTATAATCACAAATTTACAGTGTATTAACCTACAGTTAAAAAACCATCACCGCAGATGCAAATTATTATTCCTTCCCCTTAGGTTCTAGGTACTGATAATGAAAATAACACTTCAATGAAAAAATTTATAATTGAGGGGGATAGATAAAGAATGACTGAAGTGAAGGGACCTTTAAACGAATTCTTATTAACCACTCCAAAGATTCATCAGCAATTAATTAAACAAGATGAATTTATCGATATTGCCAATCGAAAAGTAGACATGAGTTAAATATGATGGAAACAAGAATAGAGAAACTCAATTTTAATAAAAAATGATTGAACAGTTATCTTAAATCACTTTCACTTTATTAAGCATTATTGATATATCATGTAATCAAAGATATTTTACCTTTTGTTTTAAGAGTATCAAAATTGGTATTAATTAAAGAAAAAAATATAATAAAATATGTGAATGATGCAATTATATTCTAATATGTTGACAACTATCAAACATAAAAATAATATAGAATCCCAAAAACCATCATTGGGTCTGTTTTTTCTTTGATGGATTTTGTTGCAGTACTCTCCAAGTTAACTCATTTGATTCTCCAAAGTTACATCATTTTTAACTATAGGTCAAGTCAGCATAAAGTTTCATATCGATTAAAAAGTTGCTATCTTAATCAACTTCAAGCATTTGAGCGTTGATTTAAAAAAATTCCCTTTGTAATAATCAAAGGAATAGACAACATATTGACAGACGATTACCAGAGTTGATTGAAATAGTATCGCAGTTGCAAAAACGCAAAATCATTTATTAACTCTTGTCCATTATCTTTGTTGATTTTGAAGAATGATTTTGGTATTCGTATTCGTATTTTTTGAAAATTTATTAATATATAGACTTATTAAAATTCCTTTATATTTACATTATTTTCAAGAATTAAGTATAACAATAATAATAAGGAGAATAGATGTGTAAAGTACATGGTTGTCAATAGGCACATTCAAAACATTATTGTAAAAGTTGTGGAGACAAAAATTCAGATCATTTTTCCTCGAAATGTAATTACATAATAGCTTATCATGGAACAGATCTATAGACAGCTCGCTTAATTCAGAATGGTGGATTTAAACCAAGTTCGAAAGGAAGAATGGGCTCAGGCGTCTATTTGGCTGTTAAATTTAAAATTGCTAAGAAAGTAGCAGAACTGCGTGTTTAACAAAGAAATTAATCAGGTGCCGTTATTAAATGTAGATTCCCAAAAACCTATCGTTAGTCATTTTTAATTTTTTTTTAGAAATAAACACAAATTTTTTGCTAAGGTACTCACCCTGCATGGGCTGGCGTTGCTGACAGAGAATTTACATAAATTCTTATAAAGGAAAATTACTCTGTTATAGAAATTCTTGAAATAATAAATATTCCAAGGCAAGACTCCTGTTGCCAAATAATATGATCCTTCTTCCCTTCATCTTCTTATTATTCACATTATTTATAAATACTTGAAAGGACTTATATCAGGAAAGGAAAATTATTATTGGATATCATAATTATTAGTCCAACCCCTGTAAAAATAAATTGAATATTCTATAAAATGGCTAAAAATCATAAACTGGTAGTGGACTTTTCCTCAATAAATCTAATTAAACCCCTTTATTCATTATTTTAGCCTACATTTTATGGTACGGAATTTAATTATCTTTATGGACCCTTTATCTTTTGAAAAATAATTTTGGATATGTATCTTTGAGATATTGTAAGCATGCGAGATAGCACAGCATTTTTAATGCGAATCATTGCTATAATACTCTCTGAAGGATCTAACTCATAAGTGTAAAAGGACTTAATTTGAGGTTCTAGTTTTCGAGACTATTTGAAATCAATTGATTCCTTTGTTGACTCGTCCATATTTCCATAGATCTTAACCCATTTATCTGATTTAGTTGACTATGTGACGAGGGAGATCATAGTCTTGGTCATTTCTTCAGCTTACATCTTCAATTTGTTATTTCTCTCTGAACTGCATGCAGGATTTAAATTAACTTCAAGAAGGTACACTTTGCTATTGCTATCAATAAGAAAATCAAACCCAAAAAGTTAGAAACAGCCATCTTGATATCTAATGTGCTGGCATTTCAAAATAGTTTATAAAATGATATGATTGGCTTGCTGAGTGTATCTATTTTTAAGATCTTATCGGCCTGTAAACAAATCCTCGAGCATGAGAATGGATTCGCTTGTACTTTCCTCATCGGCTTGTTTGAATATACTATAGTTTGTCAAATGTATCTCATTGCTCAGTTTGGTGAGAGTATATTTCTCATGAGAAAAGCGGCAGTACCCAGTATGATATTTATAGATCACTGGTCTGTTGTTGTAACTTGCAACTAGAACCCATTGTCTAATGTCAAACTTTCTATCCTTAAATTACTGAGGCTAACTGATAAGATAAGGATTACAAATATAAAGCTGAATTATTTTATTTTCATATTTCTTTATGTTCTTGTAATATTTCCATGTTGTCTCCAAACTCGAGCAAAATTATCCGCTGCTTTTAATCACAGATACTCCTGCTCCCCTTGAGCTTGCTATGGGTTTGACTATCCAAAAATGGCATTTTTGATTGAAGATAATATCTGAGCTTTCTAACAATTTATAGTAATGCAAAATTAATGTGAGAAGACGATAATCTATGTTGTTATAGTCCAGTTTAAGAAACTAAGCCGGCTTGTTTTATAAATAACCAATTGCTTTTTGAATAAGGTCGTTAAATAGGTTAGATTTGGGTTTGATGTTAGCAGGCAGGTACCGAGGAAAGGTTTCGAAATAGCTAATATAGCCCTCTTCTTTTCTTAGCATCTACAGGTATATACTCATTTTGATCAGCATACTGGTTTATTCTGAGTTTTATTTTACAATTGAAGATTACAATATTTAACCTAGGCTTATTTTTATTAACTCGCCGCTTATCTTTTAAGCCATGAAATTCATTATCTCACCTGCGATTCTCCGCAGCATCTCCTTTACCGCTATACTATTGTTTTCCTTCATGAAGTTGTCATACTCACTTGGTATCAGATACGATCGAGGATAAAAGGAGTCACCGTGAATAGCTAACACCTCATGAAGTTTGTCTTTGTTGGTTAAGTGGAAGCTGCCGTTGAGATGATTGTAAAACTGTCCCTTCTTGATATCTATATAATCATTCGTGCGATCGGCGTTAGCCCATAATAATGTTGGTTATAGGTAGGAGCACTTCGTACTCGCGCACCATCCTATCTTATTCAGACTTAATTTAAGATATTTTTCCATGTTGTTTTTATCATCCAAAAATTTCATCTTTTTAAATTCTTATTTTTCGGATTTGGCTTTCTCAGTTGAACGGGCGATTCGTATAGTTTTATTTAACTTAGGTCCATCGACTGTTCGGCGGGAACGATAATTGTTTGAGCTGCTAAACTCCTCAGTTAAAAGGGGAGCATCTTCTCTGAGGCTTGCCGCTTTAGTTCTAAATTCTGATATTTTTTTCTTGTTTTAATCTTTGGATTTCTAAATTTTGGGGATTTATTAGGATTTGTTTTTAGTTTTAAGTTAAAGTGTTTTTTTATTGATTGTTGGTTGCTTGGACTCTGTTTTTTATTATTTTTTGGCATTTTGAAAGGTGGGCAGTTTAAAGTTGGTCCAGGTGAAGGGAGACAGAGTGGGTTTATTTTTATTTTATGTGTTTATAATGGGTAAAATCGATTATTTAATGTCCTCCATTACAATAAAATATAATATCGAATCAGTTATGAGAATTAAAAAATATAAGGTTTAAAATCACAATTGATCTGCTAATACGAATTATATTTTGGCATGATCGTATGTCGAGTGGATAAAGCCCATTGCAATTGAAAGTCTGATTTAAAAGCAAAAATTGAAAATTCATTAATTTATCAAATTTATCAATCAAATAATGCTTGGCCAATTTTAGTTCATAAATAATTGAAAAACAATTAGTAGCATTCAATAAAAAGATTAAATTAAATTCATCAGTGGAAGTCGAATTATTTTTGACAAGATGAAGCTGAAACATAAATACTTTTTGTCAACCATTGTTTATACTGATTCCTAAAATATAAAGCTGTGCTTATAAACTATTAATTAAAAATCAGTATCATCATGGGTAGTCTATGCCCAGTACCATTAAAACGACCAGATTAATATGAGGAATATCTATCTTTATAGAACGTGCCAGATTATTTGACAACTTTTGCATCCATCCCTCAAGACATATTTAATACGTTCACTTTAATCAAAGCAGATGATGAGGATCGTATTCGCTTTCAAAAAATATTGAGTGATATGGCATTAACTAAGAGCTTTCTTCCTCAATTGTTATAAATCAAAGATATTTCAGTGGAAAGAAGCACTGCATCCCTACTTGGCTTGGGTATTTGCGATGCTCTTGGTGCCAGCACTTAATTTCTCACGTATAAAAAGAAGGGTCATGATATCATTAAATAAGGATTTAATGACATCAAAATGGCCATAGGAAATAATGTTCTAGGACCTCGAGGAGGAACTATTGGCATTTGGACAGATGATTGTAGTATGTCTCTATGCATGGCTACTTCCTTAATTTACAACAAAAATGAATTTGTCCCAAAACATATTCGCTATCTATTTAATCTATGGTGGTATCATGGCCTTAATAATGGCGGTAGATAACATTCGATCGGGCTTGGTGGCAACATCAGTATTTCTATGAGATAATTTTAAAAACATCCGAGTGATTATTGTGCTGTTGGAGATAGATTAAATAATGGAAATGGATCTTTGATGAGACTTGCTCCTGTCCCGATATTATACCGAAAAGACGAGGCTAAGGCTGAACTATTTTCTGGATATTCAAGTTTAACAACACACAATGGATAATAAGCAGAATAGTGTTGCAAACTGCTGGCAAAAATACTAGTAAATCTTTACAATCGACAAAAAGGATCAGATCCTAAGACCACTTTAGATGAGGCCTGTAAAAGATTTAAAACAAAGTGCAAAAGTGTGTATTATTTGGCACACAGCATGCAATAACCTGAAGAAAACTATCAAGATATGTGTACAAAATACGGTAAACGATATACTCAATTTAACAAGTCAGTTGCCGATCGTAATTGGAACTGGAAATAAAAATAGTTCACGTATTCCAAGTCTAGGGTGGAGCATAAACCTGGGTATATTGGATCCTACTGCATGGATGGTCTCGCTATGGCTTTGCACACTATATGGCACACTACCTGCTTCAAATAAGTAGCCTTTATGAATGCCAATATGGGAGGAGATTGCGATTCTGTGGGAGCAATCGCAGGTCAAATTGCCGGTGCAATCTACGGTATAGATAATGAGATGATTCGGTTGTATTCATAAATGTAGGATTTCAAGCAAGGTCGTTATGAGCTATTTTTACATGGATACAAACTTGCTACTGCTCTATGATAGCCTTAGCAAATATTTGTGATGATTTTATTATTTTCATCATAACTTTATGTAACTCAAATTCAGTATTATTAATCCCACTCACTATTTAGGTCATTAAACAATTCAAATTGCAATAAATTACAAGTACAATAAAATAGAAAGATGTAAAGATTGAGCCTATTTTAATCTTTGGATATTTAAGGATGCTGAGCTCGAGTTTTAATTCATAAAAGTTTTAATTTTACATATTTGTTTTCTATCTGGATATAGTTTATATCATCAGATAAGATTCGGTAATGGAATTGAATTTTGACGATATTCTCTCTGGTAAAGAGGTTAAGCCTGTTAATCCAAAACCTCAGGAAATTAAGTTAAAGCAGACCTAAACAAGAGCAAGACAGCAAAGTTGCATGATACATGATGTTGATAAAGATTTGGTAAATTTGTCTTTATTCAGTTGCCTGCCAATACTAAGAAAGTTGTTGAGAATTTCAGGGTTAGTCTTTCAGATATGCTCAGTCTAGTACAATTTAAGTGAGATAGGACAAACAAGATTAATCTCTAGAAAAATACAAACAAACTTTGTTAGGCAATATAAACGAAGAAAAGCTAAAAGAAGATGAGCCTGCGGAAGTATAAATCATAAAAATCGAATTGGTATGTCCCAATAGGTCAAAAGGAAACATTTTACTTGACTTCGCAAATCATAATCCGAAAGTAGTGAGGAAGTTCACTGTCAAAGAAGGAGAACTCTATTGCATGAGAATTCATTTCAACGTCATCAACGATATAGTGTTTGGTCTTAAGTTTGTTAATAATGTCTATAAATTATTGGCGAAAGGTTTGTTTTTGATAATTTAGTCGACAAAGACGAGGATAAAATGGGTAGCTTCGCACCTCAAGATAAACCACATGTATTCGACCTTCCTTGGACTTAAACACCCTCAGGATTTTTAGCTCGTGGCGACTACAAAGGAAAAGCTTTGGTATATGTGGTTTTATTCAGTTTTTGGATAATGATGGCATCGTGCACTGCCAGTTCGATTATGTTATGACCATTGATAAAGAGTGGTGATAAAAACTTGATTACATGGATTATAAATTAAGTTATAAATAAATCATATTTTAGTAAATAAGCTAATTTTAAGACTGCTATTAATAAATTGAACTGAAGTATGTGAATATAATATTTAAAGTCATGAGCAATTACAATTATAGCAGCAGTCGTACTACTTATCAGGGCGAATATAAACCCCGAGACAAAGACCAACCTTTGGACACTGTCAGTGCGATTATCTGGGACAAGTACAAGCAAGAACCTTCATTTATTACTTCATCTTGGGATGGATATTTGAGGTACTACCTCATTAAATCTAACGGCGATGTCGATAAAGCATGGCAAATATTCTTGCAGCATCCCATAATCTGTTGCGACATCAACGAAAATAATATTGCTTTTGCTGGACTAGCCTCTGGAGATGTGGTTGCAGTCAGTCTAGAAAATAGCAGCATCGTTTGCCTCGGCGCTCATGAGGCACCTATCAACGGTATTTTCTGGCTCAAGGAAAAAGGATGCTTGATCACTCTCGGGTTTGATAATCTCATCAAATTTTGGACTTTGTAAGGGGGAAATTCTAATTCTTGCCAGTTGTAAATCAAGCTACCCCTAAAAACTATAACTTCGTGTTATGACTTTCCTTACCTCGTTATAGGTTCTTGTGAAGGCTCAGTGGGTTTGATAACTTTAAAAAACTTGCCAAACATATCAACTCCACAATCAGAAAAAGACTACCAGAAAACAACAATAGAGAAATTTTCTAAATTTAATTGTTCACGGGTTCTTGCAGAGGCCAAGAAAGCAATCATGGGCACTGTGGATGGTCGATGCTTAACTTTTCAGATTAAATAGGGCTACAACAATATGGAGATATATGAGCCAATTGTTAGTAGATCTCAAAAAAAAGGAGATACCAGAATGCAACTATATGGACAAGTCGATTGCGTTGATATTGGTTATTTTAACTATGAAACGTACACTTTAATTGGAGGAAGTGATGATTTGGCAGTTTATAATCTAATAAAAAAGAGTAAAATGAAAACCCTAGCATCTTCGGGAACTAGCACAGGAGCTACTACTGCTGTTCGGATCAGCCCAAGACAAGACTACGTAGCATATGCAACAGGAACTGATTGGCTCAAGGGAATTAACTAACTGGAAAATATTAAGAAACCAAGAATAATTGTGACTAAGTTGGAGAGCAAGGACATTAAGGATTATATTTCGAGACAATGATCGAGACAATGATCATGCAGCTATTAAAAGTTGAATTAAATCTTATAATTTTAATGATTTTTAAAAATTATTATGTGATAACTGATAATTTATAATCAAAGTCATTCTTACAATTAGTTTAATAGATAATCGATTATATCATTTCATAGAGGAAAACAATATTTCTGTCTGTTCACTTTTTGATCTACCCTTTGAATCAATGGTCCATTATAACATATTTTTAAATTAATAATACAATCATGATCATTGAATAACTGCCCTCTCTCGAGGAAATATACGATTATTCCTCGCAGGACTTAAAAAAGATTATCGACAATATTAACTATTCCATCGCTAATAGAAAATTGAACAAAGAAGAACAACTGAGATTTTAGGAGTACATAGAAAATGCTAATACTGAGTTGGAGGAGAGGAAAACTCTGTAGTTCTTTCAATAACTATGTGCTATTGATAATCCCTACCTCAAAAAAATGACCGATTTCAATAATTAATTTTTAAAATTAGCTTCTGAAGCAATAGCAGCAAAGGAATAAAGTACAGATATACCTCAACAATTGAAAAAGGGTCGCTTAGATGATATAAAGGAAGAATACCTTAATAAGTAAACCTAAGATTAAATAAATGATGGGCTATCAATTGCTTCAACTAAAACTAGGCTAACTGAAATGATGAGTCACAAGTTTGGCAGCAATTAATTAGATAAAAATTATACCATCATAAGTGAAAAGAAATCAGGTGACTTTTACGATAAAAAAATGAAAATTGGAAATAAGACAACTAAAGCCAATAAAAATACAATGAAGGATTTCATTGTCAGTACTCTCACTAAAAATAAAGCCTAGGGCTGTTATGTGGTCAAAAAAGCAGGAAATGCACCTCAAAAGCCTCAGCCTACATACACCGTCAACTAAAGGGGACATCTTGTGAACCCTCATACTTTGGAGCCTATTACAACGAAAAACATCAAATCTAGTTCGACTGTAAAATAAAAGCATGTAGCAGCGCCGATTACATCGTCTCATAAGAATATTAATGAAACAACGAGTAAGATTAATTAAAAATAACTTGATAAAAAAAGGCAGTAGGCTATTGAAAAGATAAAAGGGATTAAGCCATAAAAAAAGAAATAAAAATTAAATAATAAAGATTTAGTTTAAATGATTCGACAGGAAGAGAAGAAAAAATAGAATAAAAAACAGCAAGATGCCGAAGTGAAAAACAAAAAGGAAGAAGATGTCATTTAAGAACCAAGATTGAATACAACCACAACTGAAGAAAGACAGGTGTAATTAAAAGAAGTATCCAACTAAATAAAAACATTGCAAAAGAGGTAAGATAAATTTAGCATTTAAACATAAAAAATAGAGGAAACTTATTAATAAATTGTCGGCAAAATTTAAATTAAAAAGCAATCTGAATAAAAAGTTTAACACATAATTCCTCTATAACAACCTATATAAAATATAGCCCTCGGTTAAGAGAAAAAGGATATAAAATTATAGAAATTATAGATAAATAACAAAATAACAAAAAGGATATAACCAGAATATCTTTCTTAATTAGATCAAAAATAAAATTTGGATATTCGTAAAAATTCCCCTTAAAGATAAGAATAATATAAAAGTAATATTAAAATACAAGAGCCTTAACTATAAAAATAGAGCAGTTCAGAAATCGATTCTAATAATATTGTATCTGAAGACAAAGCAAAGGAAAATTATACCAGAGAATTATTATAGATTGCCAAGATGAAACAAGAATTATAAACAGAAAAAAATATTATATAAAGCATTTCAATTCCAACGAAGATACTCAATACCAGCTAACGTCCACCGTAGTTTGGAGTTATTGTCGACATTCCCTCAACTCCAAATTAAAATGAGGAAATAATCATCGATCAAACAAGTTTATCTTCAAAAAAATGCTATAATGAATAGTATTGGATCCATATTCGCGAATAGGCTGAGCATCAAATACAAAGATTTAAATAGTAGAAATAATTGTAGTAAGTTTCCAAGACAAAACTAAAGAAAAACCGATAAAATAGTGCATCATAACAATCAAACATAGCCTCATAATTGTAAAAATAGGAGATATTAAATTAAAATTATAATGATCTGTAGTAAAAAGATGGGACAGCCTAAACTCCATTAAAAGTAGAGTAAAAAAATGAAGAGGACGATTTTATTGAGAAAAGGAAAAAATAACTTAAGCAAATGATCAATGATCACAATAAAAGAATACCTACAAAACGCCCTCCCATGCCTATTTATGCCCCGACAAAACCTCTCTATGCTATTCCTTCTTTTAATTATTTATAAATCTATCCAACCTTTAACCATATCTTTTCAGTTATGTATACTAAGGCATAGCATCAAGCCCTATTGGATATTCCAATGATAATGAGAGACTTGACCAATATGTTCACAACTCATCTACAACATTTCAAGGAAAAATCAGGAGGATATTTTCAGCCTGCCATTTTTCTGCCATTTGACACCTCTAATAATTTTAATTTGACTGATCCGAGGCAACTACTAATTCATGCTTAAAATACATACGTAAATCTAAAAAAAATAGTTGAACGGACATAGATATTTAATGCTAATTTACACGGTCAATTTAATACTATTGATAATCGCTATTATAGAGTTGTGAAAACGAAATAGGAAGTTTATGATATCATCTCAACAGGTTTTTTGAGACGAAAGGGATGGAAAGAATTACCTCATGGATGTTCATTGAGGTCTTCATGGAATCTATTTTGGTCTTGGAGCAAGCCGGATGTTGATGTGAGTAAACTGTTAGTTTGGCAAAGAATCAATCATTTTCCATTCAATAAAAACCTATCAAGAAAAGACCTGCTTTATAAAAATCTTGACTCTTTTAGAAAAATGATGAAAATTCAATTCAATTTTTTACCCTTAACTTTCAACCTGCCGAAGGAGTTTACTCAATTCTGCATTAAGTTTCACGAAGAAGAGATCAGCAACCGAGATAGAAATTACTGGATTATGAAACCAATTGGCAAATCTCGAGGGAGAGGCATTTCCGTTATTAATAATTTAGCAGAGTTGAACTACACTGATAACATCGTGGTACAAAAATACATAGCAAATCCTCTTCTATTGGATGGCTACAAGTTTGATATGCGAATATACGTTCTTGTTACTAACTTTCATCCCTTGTAGGCCTTTCTTTACAAGGAAGGCTTTGCCAGGCTAAGTACTGAAAAATTTAGTCTTGAACCAATGTTCATTAAAAACACGTTTATGCATCTCACTAATTTCGCAATTAATAGAAATAATGAGGATGCGAAGCAAACTGCAAATTTTTCAGGGGGCAGTAAGATATCCTTAAAGGTTCTAAAAGACAAAATTACCAAAATGAATTATTCCTTCAATAATATTTGGAGTCAAGTTATTGAAATCATTATTAAGTCTCTGCTCGGCTGCTCGGTTTCTGTTCCTGCTTTTCCTACAGCCTTCGAGCTGTTTGGCTACGATATTATGATAGATACTGATAGTAACTGCCATCTCATTTAAATCAATGCTTCTCCTTCCCTTTAGCGCTCCTATTTAATAGATGAAATCGTGAAGCAATCACTGATTGACGATATTCTTGATATTGTAGATCCTCCAGAATTCGACAAGGAGCAGTTGCTCGATATCATGAGTGAAAGACTAGCAGGCAAAAAGAAAATAACCCCCGAATAAGATTTAATCGCAATTGCGAGAATACTAAAATATAAAAAATTGCGGAAATTTGGCTAAATTCCTTAAAATATAGGTTTATTCGAAATGATTGCTCCCTCCACTTTAAGTACAGACTTGTAAAGATTGATAAAGGGAAGATCGGGAGCGAATAATCCAAAAAATATAGACTGATTTTTAAAATGATATATGATTTTTATCAATGAACATGCTAAATATCTTACCGAATTAGCAAATGACTAAGTTATGAAATTACTTAATTATCAGTGCTAAATATAAGCTACAAATAAAAAATTGAGGGCTGACATTTATTATCTTAAATATCTTATCATTTATTCAGCAAATGAACGAAACCTATGACGTGGTTGTCTGCGGAACAGGACTTACTGAGTGCATTCTCTCAGGACTGCTCTCTCAAGAAGGTATATAGACCTATATGTCAGGAAAACGAGTTTTGCACATCGATCGCAATCCTTTCTATGGAGGAGAGGGTGCATCCGTCAACCTTACCAATCTTTGGAAAATTTTCAGGGACAAAGAGGAGCCTAATAAAGAGTTGGGACACAACAGAGATTGGAACATTGATCTCATTCCTAAATATATCATGTATGGGGGTAAGCTCGTTAAAATTTTGTTGAAAACTAGGGTCTCAAAATATCTCGAATGGAAACGTAAGATCATTTTAATTCAGCCATTGACGGCACCTATGTCTTGCAAAATAAAGAAGGAGGATTTTTCTCCAAGGGAGGAATGAAGATCTACAAAGTTCCAGTCACTCCTAAATAAGCACTTGGCTCTGATCTTATGGGTCTTCTTTAAAAGAGAAGATGCCAGAAGTTTTTGGAGGCTATTCAAAACTTTGAGGAGGGAAACTTAAAAACTTATGAGGGAATTAAAATTGACAAGCCTGCCAAGGAAATGCTTTAAAAATACAGTCTTGAGGACAATACAATTGATTTTATTGGTCACGCAGTTGCCCTTTATACTAATGACAACTTTTTAGAGAGACCTGCAATTGACCTTATTAGAAAAATTCAACTTTATATGGACTCAATGGGAAAGAATCCTAGCCCTTTCATTTATCCTATCTTTGGTCTGGGAGGTATTCCAGAGGGATTTTCTAGAATCAGTGCAGTGAATGGAGGAACTTTTATGCTCAATACCGATATCAACTAAGTTTTATTTGAAAATGGTAAAGTAGTTGGTGTCAAGGGGCCTGAGGGAATAGCTAAATGCAGTACTTTAATTGTTGATCCCACCTATGCTATACGATGTGGCCTTAAGGATCGAGTCAAGCTCGTTTAAAAGATAATCAGATGCATATGTATTCTTGATCACCCTATCCCGGGTACTGAAAATCTTCCTTCCGTGCAAATTATTTTGCCTCAGAGACAATTGAAAAGAAAGAATGGTACAACTCATATTATTTAGACATCTACATTATGATGGTTTCTTCAGTCCACAGTATCAGCAAAGCTGGTTATTATGTTGCTATTGTTAGCACTACTGTTGAAACTAATAATCCTCATCAAGAAATCTAAGTTGCTTTGGATATGGTTGGTAAGGTGAAGGAAAAGTTTGTCACCATTACAGAGAGATTTGTTCCCACAGCGAAAACTAATGATGGATTATTCATTTCCGACAGTTTTGATGCCACTTCACACTTTGAGAACGAGACTGAAAATGTGTTGAGACTCTATACCGAAATAACAGGAAAAGCTTTGGATTTGGAGAATCTTCCTGAGGATGTTGATGAATGATTGATGAATGAATCAGCCATCTTGAATATATCTTCTTAATATATTGATAGGCTATTTTATTAGTTCATTTATATCAATAAAATCGATAAATTATATCTTAAACTTGTTTCTTGAAAGAATGCTCAACTTTGCCAATCTTTTCAATCAATTTCGTTCCCAGGCCAACAACGGAGTGTCAGATTTACTGGATCAATCTTCCATCAAGATGGCAAGACTTTTAGACTAAGATTCATTCCTCAATGAATACAAATCCTCTAATCCCAGAGTGATTGAATTGTAAGGGTTTTTACTATATAGTATGAAATATAAAAGGTTCGAAGAGTTAATAGAGTTTGTAACTGTGGTTGGACCGGCTGACGACAAAAAGAGAGGCTATAAGTACAAATCTTTTTAAATATCTATAGATACCCACTTTCGGCTTGTGACATCCTAAGCGTCGATAACAATACAGCTATCGAATATTTTTTCCCTGATCGACCTCTAACCATCGATTAGAAGGTGATTGAAGATATTGAAGTCTAAGTTGAAACTGAAGTTGAATAATCTCCAGAGCCGGTAAAAGAAGCTGTCCCAGAGTAGCCACCAAAGACTGAATAATCTGCTGTACAAGCAGAAAACATACAATAAAATTAAACTTCAATCGCTCCTCCTGAAGAAAATTCTATTCCAGATGAAAAAATATCCTAACCTGAAGTGGAATTGTTAGCTTAAACTACTGAAAAGAATGATCAGCCGGAAGAAAAAGCAGAGCCTATAACACCAGAAAAGAAAATGAAGAAGGTGATTACTAAGGAAATAAGGAAGACTTAAAGGATTATAAAAAGATAGGTCGAACCGTTAATTTCAAATCTCATGGTTTATTTCGATGAATCGGTGAACTATACACTGGCTGGATATGTTAGTAAGATTCTGTCTGTCTTCTTCGGAAAAAAACCAGCAGACGTAAGAGTCAATTTAATTGTAGGTAATGAAATATTTGCTTGAATAAAATATTGGATAAAAATTGCTGAATCATGCTGAATCTCGGTCAGTTGGTGAACTGATCATCAAGATGCTTACCAATGAAACGACAATTTGTTTGGACAAAAGGAGAGATTTCTTTCGGGCTATTCTCAAAAGAATGTCTGTCTCTTCTGAAATTTACGTATGTTATTGATTATGCAGATAATGAGTAACATTTCAACCTATGTCTGTGAAATCATTTAAAAAATTGCAAACAATCTGAAAGGCAACAATAAAATTCTTTAATTCAATAATGTGTTCTTCTCCTTGGATATCATACAGCAGGTGATTAGAAATGTCATGAGCGATGATGAAAGCATATCAGTCTACAATGCCCCTATCCTATTTACTTACCTGACAAATGTGCCTTTTATTTTGCCAGATGATGAAGCAATTGTTGATTAATTTAAAAAACTCCTTTAACATTTCATTTAAAAAAGCTGCGAGAAGCTACAGGTTGAATCTCAAAGTCGTCCCAAATTAGGAACTGGCAGGGTCAAGATTATCTAAATTTTACGATTCATATTGAAAGAAAATGTCTTGAATTCAAAATAAATAATCGGAAATAAATAGAATTTCTTTAAAATCATCATCAACCTGATGAAATAATATCAAATGAACAACATGCTTCACAACGAACTCATGAAAATTATATAAATAGCCCTCAGCGAGAAAGAGAATTCAGCCCTTAACAATGCCATTCTCAAAGATAATATCCTAATTACCCTCATTTCGGAAGAGGCCACTGAAGATAAGAAAATAAAGGCCGGAGAATCAGTTTATCAGCATAGAAAAGGCTACATAGCCCACATTATTAATCTTGCAATGAAACTAAAGGAATTATCATAAAATAACCAAAATATTAAAACATCTATTGAGAGTAATCATTAAATAATTTAGACCCAGAGTTTACAAATGCTTATGAAGCCTTTATCGAGAAGGAAATCTTTAAAAATCGAAAGTGTTTGGCGGGTTTTTCAATGAGAAAAGATTTAAAACATTAAATAATGTTCCAAAGGGAAGTACTTCTTCAATTATATAGGATATTATTGCCGCCTACGTGACTTTCTTGCAAAAATGTCCCAGCCCAATCTTTTAAAAGAATCAAGTATAAGAACAAATCAATATTGAGCATCCAGATTTAGTGGAAGAACTCCAGAAGCAACTTGAATAAAACTTAACTTTGAAAAATAATGAAGATAATGTTTAAACAAGTACAAAGTAAAAGGAACCTTCAGCAGAAAATAACACTCCACCTGATCACCCTTCCACTTAAGCCGAAGTTCTAACGCTGCCCAGTTACTGGTCAGCTAACTTGGAATACAATGTTGACGACCTTACTGTTGATTCGTGATTATTCTAAGCATTCAAAACCAATATAAAATTTACCATATTTTTATAGATTCCTTTTTCAGGACGTAGAATAATTGCTATGAATTGATGAGTTATGATTTGATTGATAATACATTGTGATTGAATATTATGAATTAAAAATTAATTGTAGGAATACTACTGCCATATTAAATCCAACTACTCCTATTTGTATTTGATCTTCTTTTTGGACGGACAACCATCTTTATCTTTGGAATTCAATGAAATGATGAATATCTTCTATTTTACATAAAATATGATTTGTTTTCGAATCAATTAACGAGTTTATGTAAAATATGCATTACTTTCGTAAAAAATCAGATAGATTTATTTTTTTACCATTCATTCTTTGCTACTTTTTCGATAATTAATTATTCACGATGAAAAAAAATAAACTCTCCTCTTTCAAAGGCTAGACCTTTAACCCTCTTATACTTCCCTAAACTATTGAATTTCCAAACCGCCTGCGCTCGTCATGGGACTATGTGAAAAATTTCAGAACAGACCATAGTAAGCAAAGAATCAGCTATTCGGGCGATTCCTTCATAAATGTTGAGAGTATGCAATCCCTCAAAAAAACGTCAAATAATATAAATTCTACCATAAAAAGAATATCGAGTTGCAATTCCATTGGCAACAATTACTTGATGAACAAGTTAGACATGCTCGGCGAAAAACTAAAAAATGCAAAAAGATAAATAACTATAGAAGATGACCAAATTGACACTAAAACCATTAGAAAATAATGCCAACCTATTCAAAAAGACCGTTCGGAATTAGGAAGCGAATCGGAAACAGAGAGACAGGGATAAAAATCATTGTTGGCCAATTATTTAGTAGTTGTTCCAAAACCTTGTAATTTGAAAAACTTGAATGAAAATCCTTACTCGGCTAGAGGTAATAAATATTTTGTGAGCGAGGCCATCCGCTCGATAAACTAAAGAAATTCGCTCGTCATGTAGCACATAAATCAAACCATGCAAATGCTGCTGCAGTATAAATTATTTAAAATGAGTCAGGATTCTCAAGACAGATATCAATAATTGCCCATAATATTGCCCATTCGATATGATGGACCACACCGTAAAACTTTAATTTTTGATTTGGATGAAACCTTAATTCATTGCTTTGAGAATCAAGAATGCAATGCGGATATAAAACTTACAATTACAATCGATAACAACTCTTTCAGAATTGGATTTAATATCAGGCCCTATACAATATCATTCCTGAAGAAGATGAAAAAAAGATGGGAAATTATCGTCTTTACTGCTTCTCATCAAGCCTATGCTGATTGTATTTTAGATGAAATCGATCCAGATCGTACTTTGTTTGATCATCGGCTTTATCGTCAGCATTGCAAAGAAATAACTTCCGATCTTTATATAAAAAATCTTTCCAGATTGAATCGAAATCTCAGTGAAACTGTTCTAATTGATAATGCAGCTTATTCATATGCAATGCATCTGGATAACGGTATTCCAATCCTTCCCTACTATGAAGGTAAAGACTTCGAGTTAGCTGCCCTTGAAACCTATCTCCAAAAATTGGCATAGTGTTAGGACGTGAGAATTATGAATCGTCAATACTTTCAACTCCATCAGTATACCTCTTTTGATAGTAACTCAGAAATAGTGAACTACCTCTATCGCAAAAAATTTAATTGATCGAGTAAATATATATTAATAACTTGTATCTTTATATCATATTCAAAGAAAGAATCTTATTTTAATTGAATAATATAAATATGAAACAAACTTTTTACAATTTATATCTGTCCAAATGAATTCGGATGGAAACAATTTCTTAAATAATTTTGGATGTATCTTTTCGAATCATTCTCTTCTCCTGTAAAAAAGAACGTATCCTGCTTATGAAACAACATTTCCCTTTTTTACATCTGAGACATAACTATCATCAAATTAATTCCAATTCTATGTTGTGATATCCCTGAATAAGTGTATATTTACTTGCAATATGCTGTGTAATGACCTCCTCCAGTGCTTCCCATGTGATTTGAGACTGCTATCAAGTCATACAATAGAGCGTCTTTGTTGCTGTCTTTAATTTCTGTGGAAAGAACCTGTGGTAGGTCTGGATTAAGAACAAAACTGGAAAGGTCAAGTCCCTCAACTGGATAATTTACAAGACTACATAAAAATAATTTTACATGTTATATTTCTCCGAATGAAATTCCTTTCTCTTAAATCGCTTTAAGCATAAAATTAAAATCTTTGGAGCCTTGTATAATTTCATCTGCTTTTTGGCTTCAACAAAATCTTTACATTTTGGGCAGTACCAAGCATTTTCCTAGCTTAAAATTTCAGATTCCTCGAACAATTAAAAACAGTCTTAAATTTTAACGCTTGAAGCTTTGCTTGAAGATGTTTTAGGCTCACATCGAAGCTACTGCATTTTTTCTTATACCTATTTTTTGTTCTTTCTCCAGTAAAATTCAATTTCGACTATGTTATCGATATTCTTAACAGGTAAGAATTTATCATCAGAATATGTTAGCCAACATCCTTCGCATCCTTTTTTATGGCAATAATCGCAAGGCATATAATGAGTCGAAGGCATACACAATATTCTAAAGGGTTGATCATTAGGTTCCTGCTTAATAACATCTTGTTAATAGCTAGCAACTTCATAAAACTGTTTATAGTAAGAGTAGATGCGATGATGAACTTGCTTGTATGTGAGTTATTTGCTAAAAAAATAGAGCCTGCCTGGAATGATGCTTCTTCGATAATTTTCATTGCCATATATGCTATGGCATATCATGTTAGTAACTATCACCTTAATATCTTTGGAAGGATCTTCTCCTTTTAGAAGTTCACGGACATACACAGCTCTATAACTGTTTTATTTACGGACTTCCTCGAGCAGCGTGCTATTTTTAATTTATTAACTCATTGAACTGGATGCTATATAACCAATTAATTTAGCATCAGGGCTCAGTGATAGTTTGGATTTGATTTATTAATAAGCCCAATCCATTGTTCTTTTTTATCCAGCTTCATAACTTAAAGTTATTGTTATTTCTTCAATATGGTTTTTGATAAAAACAAACTAGACCCTTTTTTTCTTAGAATTGACAATAGGCAACGATACCATTAAGAATGGATCAAATTGAACTGATTCATACTCACATTTTGGACAGTCAAGCACTGATTTATACTGACCATACATCAAATCGACGATGATAGACTGGTTTCTCTTGAGGAAGTTCTCCCAAGCTTCTTTTGCAACGATTATATCAGGACGATCGTCATAGTCTTTGGATTACACATAAGGTTTCTGCTTTATTCGATTCAGATCCTCATGCAAGCCATCAAGAAGGTAGTTAATTAGTTAGCTCGAATCATGCTGATTATAACCAGAAAACATTGGCTGATATTTACCGATAGCTTTCTTGAGGTGAGCAGGCGAAAAAGAGGAATCTTTTCCAAACCACATATTTTGAATCATCTTTGCAAAGGCTGTTGACAGCTAACCTCTTGTTCCCAAAGGATTTTCCTTGTTTATATCCGCAACATATTTATTAGTTACAAAAAATTACAGCAATTCCTTGATATGAGAAACACATTGCAACCCTGAATTCATAAAACAAGTGTTTCCTAGATTTCTCAGTCCTGCTTTTCCTTTATTTGAATATTGAGTCAAATGTAGTTCCTCTTATTCTTCGTCTGATTCAGCTTCATTTGGACATCTTTGCTTATGTGTAAACTTATCCTTTGTTTTGCATGCGTTAGAGCAATAAACAGCATATTTGCATGAGCAAAAATATTTTAGTACCTTTTTCTCTCGACATAGATTGCAAACACCCTCTAAAAGATATTTTTAATTGAAAAATAGCCAATTGAATTTTTCTTACTTTAACTCAGCCATGATAAAAGAGTTGTCAGTTATATCATACTCGGAAAGTTCATTATCTGAGTCAAGAATTTCTCCTCCCAAATAAAGTTTATATTGAAATGTGGGATTTGCCCGACACCCTTGTCTGAAAGAGTTGAACAATATATTTTTTTGAGTATCAGCTGGTAAAAGCCATAAGCGGATGGGCAACCCGTGTTCCAAGTCAACATATTTTTTTTTATTGGCTTAAATTTTAATATATCTGAAGATGTTTTCCTCCATTTATCGAATGTTAGCGTAATGCGAATACTGGCAGGTTAGTTCAATGAATTTACCTGCATCTTCATGCTCCATTTATCGGCAATAATCGTTGAACATAATTAATAGATTTACCTAATTTTAGGCATAATTACTTTGAAGTAATAGATTTACACTTTCTTCCCTTATTTAGTTTTCACCACCATTCGTGGAATGCGAATCATTTAGTAATCAGAACAATCGAGAAGTGCATAGTACATTTATTTGGTTATAAATTAATAATCTTTTCCCTCTTGTAGTTATGCCTTCAGTTTAATGTTCAAATGGTAATCTGGTTCTTAAAACTGAAAGGAACCAAATTATTTGGTTTCGATAATATCTTCGTTGGCAATTGGTAATTTTCCACAGCCAAAGTACTACATAACCTATATACTACTTTTGTGAGAGGAAGCGCACTATTGACTTACTAATAACTAACATATGTTTTCCATTGTTTTAACCTACATTACATGGAAGTTACCAAGGAGAAGATATTAGGTAATATTCTAACCGGCTAAAGAAAGGCTCAGCTTTATATTTTTTTTCTAGATTGTAATACTTCTTGGCCCATTTGATCAATTCATTTTTCTTCTCTTACGGCACATACTTGAGAGAAAGTTAGTCTGTTTGAGGCTATTGGTCTGATTGGGTTTTCTCTTCCTCCATAGGTGACGATGATGAGGGATACATGAGATGAGTTTGGATTTAATTTGTATATAAAAAGAAAAAGAATTAAATCAATTAATAATATGATAAATCAATTTTTAGGCAGAGTTTTAAGAATACTCTCATTAAACATAATTTGGTCAATGAGGTGCCAAAATCCTATCATTTGAGGACCAAGGATCTCTAGCATCGCTGATTTATTTGCTCCGTTGTTAACTGCGTTATATGCCCGAAGATACTTATTCCCGCCAAGAGCAGTTTCACATCTATGTTTTAAAACTTTTATTTTATCTAATAATTTATAATAACTTTTGTTGTAGCTTTATGGAACTTCCTCTTCTTCCTAAAGGTTAAGGGTTGTTGATTGTAAATCCTCGTCAGATTACTAGTTGATAATCTATTCATGAATTGGTTAAATCTAATTTAATTCATTCTCTTATTCCATCGTATACTATTCATATATCTTGAAACGATGAATCGAGTCTTTAGTAAATTACCCAAGCTTCTTGTCAGTCACTGAATTCCTTCTGCCATCTTTTTCCATCATGATAGTCTTCTTGTGATCTACAAATGCTTCTTTTTCATTATTGATGTCATATCCTAAGTTTAAGGCCTTAAAGGAAGAAGATGACGTTTACTCCTTTTTGAGCGATTTATCAGTGGAATGCGATTCTTTTTAAAAAGTGCTCTTTCTTTTACTATGATATTATTTCATTAACTCATTGTCTTATTCTTATGAACGACGAGTCATGTATGACTTGTTTATATTCAGTTGTTTCTTTTATAAATCCTTAGAGCTTGGATATTTTTTAATTCCCTATTCCTCTCCTGCGGCCTGATTGCTTCCATTTTGATTTCCAATTTGAATACTCAGCATAGCTGCTTGTTCTCTGAGAGTATCCAAATAAATATCGTCCATATCAGTTGCTGCCACCACTCGAGTTAACAAATCATTCATATATCTTTCAGTCCTAGCTTTAATGAAGGGTTTATTCAAAACATCGACCACTGTTGGTCGGTCTTGAGGTTTTGCCGAAAGCATTGAAGATATTAAATCTCTCAGTTGTTTGGAGTACGTTGGTGTAATTGAAGGATAGGTTCCTTTTAATATTTTCATGGCCAAAGCACTGTAATGTTGAGCTTCAAAGGGAAGTCGTAAATTGCACATCTCATAGAGAATGATACCTAATGACCAGATATCACTGCATAAGCTATTCGATACCTCTTATATGAGTAGGGCTTGTATTTGAATATTTATGGAGCCATATAGTATGGAGTTCCGATGCAAGTGCGAGCTAAATCCTGAGTAGTATCCAAGACTTTTGAAATTCCAAAGTCTCCTAATCGAATTCTATCGTCTTTTTTTAAAAAAAGGTTTTGAGTTTTTAAATCGCGATGCAAAATTTTTTGATTGTGAAGATAATAAATGGCCAATGCAGTTTGTGTTAGCCAATCTAAAATTTGTGCTTCTGTGAAATTTTTACCTTTTTCTTTCATTTGTTTAATCTTAGAGTGCATATCTCCCATTTCACAATATACCATAACGATGCACAAGTTGCCATCTTTATCTGTGAATGAATCTTTGTAGGACACTATATTGATGTGCCTTAATTTTTGCAGCAACTTTAATTAGTTTTCGATGTTTTATCTCTATTTTTCGTCGATTTAAAAAGTTTTGATTTTCTTGAGGGCGTAGATATAATTTTTTTATTTAATGTGCTTACATAAGAAGACGTCGCCTGATGACCTAAATCAGTGAAATTGTACCCAGTTCCGATGAGTTTTCCTATTTCGTACAGTTACATAATTTAAAATATAATTATAATAAATTTTGGCCAAGAGCAAGCAATATGAATTATACACTAAAATGATAAAATGCTTAAGTTTAGCAAAATTGAAATATTTCTCTTATAGAAATAAACTCGCTTATAAAATTGAAAGAGATAAGGCCTTATATGAGAGATCATGATTTCTTTCATCAGTAATACTCAGTTAA
>Ga0302280_1000346_pt1 | contig 40384 bp, 30 predicted proteins | sample III_Fen_E1_1_FD_198771 | JGI IMG/M metagenome (GOLD analysis project Ga0302280, IMG submission 198771) | Peat permafrost microbial communities from Stordalen Mire near Abisko, Sweden - III_Fen_E1_1 | ecosystem: Environmental > Terrestrial > Soil > Wetlands > Permafrost | place: Sweden: Abisko... | reverse complement strand
CCGCCCCAGCATCTCCTGAATTAAAGCATGACACGCGGGGCGAGAAATCCCCCACCGACCCATCAAATGCTAGGGGATTTCTCCCGGCGCCGATGATCGCCTCTAATGCAGCACCCCACTGGTGCCGGTCGAAATGACGATGCCTATTGGTGGGGCTCTTGTGACAAATAAATGCCGTTCCTTTGACCTGCTAACCAAAACATTGACCCTGAAATCACTGATCTCGTATGTCCAAAAAAAAAGCCAGGCTTGGAAAAGCCCGGCGGTTGTTGATCGTACCCTTTAGAACTAAAATCTTCAGAAATATCTATATGTAATCTTTTTTAGATTGTACTGGAAAGAATAGCCTTCAGCGAGGCGGCAGTATGAGACTGCTGGTAATGACAAATAAAACCCGATGGAGAATAAAATCCTCTGCATATTCAGTTAGTTTTAAATATCTAAAGTAAACTGCGCAAACCTCTATCATTGAAATCAAGCCCATACAGGCCAAATACTTCCAATCCGCTATGAGTCATAACAGCAATGGTTGTCAATGAAATCAAATAATCGGCATTTTACCGGGAATGATCAACTAAGCAAATTCATAAAAAAGGTGTAAGCGCGGGTCTGGAGCATTGCATTCAGAGAGTCGGAAATGATAAGGACGCGAAACTAAATAATTTTTTTTAGTTATATGCGAATTTTTAAAAAAATTAGTAATAATACCATATAAAATGATAATTCCTGAAAAAATATTCCCTATAACTGGAATTATCTGCTGGATTTTTTCTGATTTCCGCTGCATAAAGCCCTGCTTTTTTGTTTCACACAAAGGGACAAAGAAAACAAAGAGACAACGAATGCCTGGCTTTATGATCCTTACATGAAACTGCAAAAAACAGGTCATTTCCGTATGGCCGCCGTATGGTTTCCGTATCATTTCCGTATGGTTTCCGTATGGAAACAGTATGAGAACAGTATGGGGAGAGTATGAGAAGAGTATGCCGACAGTATCAGCATAGTATGGGAAATGTATAGCTGCGGCATATCTGACGTATCAGGACAGTATCAAACCAGTATGGAACAAATATAAGGCAAGTATGAGCGAAAATATTTGCGCCCTTTGCCTCCGTTGCGCCCGTTGCGTGAAATTTCTTTGTTTGAAACCAGCTTTTATTTCTATCGAAGATAATGGCATAATCTTTGGCTACTAAACAATTGCCCCGGCCATTTTTTTGTAATGCGTTGAGGCCCGTTTAAAGAAAATATCCGTAATCCAGTACCATGAAAACCCAAATTCTGTTACTGTTATTGTGCTCCGCAATAACAGGAAAAGCATTCTCATCCGTCTATTATGTAAGCCCCACAGGAGACAATACAACGGGGTTATCCCCTACAAACGCTTTCCAGACAATACAACAGGCTGCAGATATTGCACAGGCCGGAGATACTGTTTTGGTCATGAACGGCACATACACCAATACTGCATTTACTTCCAATGTGGTCACCATCGGCACCAAGGCCAATGCTGCGCACTGGCTGGTGTTCAAAAATTATCCGGGCGACGCTCCGGTTATACAAATGTCAGGAAACTGGCAGGGCATCGCGCTGGCCGGCGCGGCCTATGTGATCGTTGATGGCTTCACCGTAATCGGAAACAATGACAATATCACGCTTGCCTACGCCCAGGCCCAACAGACCAATCCCGAAAACCCCCTGACTGCCGGCAATGGCATTTCCATTCAGAGCCAGTATTCGGATAATTCAAACCGTTCGCATCATATCATCGTGCGAAACTGCATCGTGAAGAAATGCGGCGGCGGCGGCATTGGCAGCGGCAGCGCAGACTATATAACCATAGACAGCAACACCGTATCGGAATGCGGCTGGTATGGCCCCTACGATGCCAGCGGCATTTCACTGTATCAAAACTGGAATTCCGACTCTGTCATCACCACAAAGAATTTCATTACCAACAATACGTGCTTCAACAACAGAAATTATATCCCTGCCCTGGCTTCAGGATCTATCACTGACGGCAACGGCATTATCATTGACGATTCAAGAAACACTCAAAACAATTCAACCCTTGGGCCTTATAAAAGCACCACCTATATCGCGAATAACATAGTGTATGGCAATGGAGGCCGCGGTATCCATGTTTTTTCATCTGACAACGTGATAGCAGTAAACAATACCTGTTACTATAACTGCCAGAGCCCGCAAGTGCCAAGCTCGGAGCTTTCTGCCATTTATGCCGGGAATGTTTCTTTCATCAATAACATTGCTTTCCCGCATGATAATCTCAGCCCCCTTAGCCAGTACCAGTCAACCGGGATCATTGCAGATCATAATCTGCTTGCTGCCAATGCCGGGATTGCCGATCCCCAGGGCACTAATACTAAAACAGGTAATCCACTGTTTGCAAATGCTTCTATCAATTACCTGGTTGCCAATTTCCACCTTGATTCCGGAAGCATTGCGATACATGCAGGCACTAAAACAGATGCTCCTTCAAACGACCATGATGGCAATACAAGAACCGGCACCATAGACATCGGGGCTTATCAATATGTTGCTGTGGCTGCAACGCCTCCGCCTACTCCTCCTGCTACAAATCCTACCCCAGCTCCGGCGCCACCGGCAACAGCACCCGCAACTGAGCCCGTAACGCCAGCAGTCGGTCTTACCGCATGGGCGGTCAATTCAATGGGAACCTATAATGTGCTTACCTGGCAATATAACTCTGCCAGGTCAACAGATTCAATTTACATAGAACGAGGCAATAATGATACTTCTATTACTGAAGTGCTGGGAGTTAAGATAAATGCCGGCTCATCATCCTCTAACTATCGTTTTACAGACTCCCTTCCATGGAACGGTCTGAACTATTACCGGTTGAGGATCACCAGCGCTGAATCAGCGCCTTTTTATAGTCCGGTCATATCTGTTTCTGATCAGACAATCCTTCAGGCAAATGCTTATCCTAACCCGGTAATTACGCAGATGGTTGTGACAACCGGTGTCAATGCGGCTAAAACAAACCTGATACAGGTATTTGATGAAAATGGCAGAGCGATCTTTTCCAGGAGCATTTCAAATCCAAGCACCACGATTGACGTATCCAGATGGCCGATTGGCTGGTATGTGATAGTAGTGAGCAACCCCAAAGAAAGGCAACTGATCCCGATCTTAAAGCAATAGGAGAGAATCATCTGTATAATGACCCGATAAATCTTCTCCTTTTTGTGTTATGCATCAGGCCTTACTTTCCCATGATAACATTAAATAAATGAGGCCATTCGTATATTTACTATGCCCTATTTGTTTGCGGATTGGGCAAAACTATCTATCTTCATTTTTTATATTTGAATCTTATCCGATTTCAAAAACAAGGCCTCCCAATTCCTAAACGCAAGCTGCTGATCTCCCTTTACTATTTTAGTTAAAAGCATTTTTTGCATTGCCGGTTACCCATTATTATGATTAGAAATCAACTATTCAGGACTGGAATCTTATTTTTATTCTCAATCTCGTTTTTTTCATGCATCGACATGAGAAAAACCACGTATTTTAATGACCTGCATGATGGAGAAATCAAATCTGCCGTTGCCATCATCCCTTCCATACACAAAAATGATATACTCAGCATTTCGGTCAGCAGTCTGAACCCTGATGCATCAGCTCTGTTCAACTCTCCCAACCTGCACCCCAACACGTCCGCAAATATGTTGGGAACGCCCTCTCAATTGGCCGGATACCTCGTGAATGAGCGGGGAGATATACAGTTCCCGGTTTTGGGAAGCGTGCATGCGGATGGTTTGTCTGTAAAAGAGCTTACCGACAGCATCACCAGAATGCTTTATGATAAGAAAATGCTCGTTGACCCGATTGTTGCTATCCGAATCCTCAACTTCAGGGTTACTGTGCTTGGAGAAGTAGGGCGTCCTGGCGTTATTCCGGTCCCCAACGAACAAATAACCCTCCTGGAAGCACTGGGCCTTGCCGGCGACCTCACCATTTACGGCAGGCGCGATAATGTATTATTGATCCGCGAAAATGAGGACAAAAAGATTATTCAGCATATTGACCTGAACTCGCCAGATATCCTGGCCTCTCCTTTTTATTACCTGAAATCGAATGATGTGATATATGTGGAACCTAATAAAAACAGAGTAAGGAGCGTGAGCGATTCAAGACAAGTTATGCCAATTGTCTTTGCAGGATTGAGTTTCCTGACTGTTGTTGCAAGCGTCATTTTATATAAATAATTATTATGAGGAGAATGAAAGTGACCCATAATGCAGATATTGAAACAAGTGAAACCAATTTGCTGCAGCAATCTGTTTACAGATTCCTGCCTTATTGGCCATTATTTGTTTTGTTGCTGATTTTGAGCATTGGCATGGCATTTCTCTTTGTCAAGGTAAAAACTCCCTTATATGATGTGACAGCGAGCATACTGGTAAAGGATGAAAAGCGCGGTCTGGACGATTCAAAAGTGCTGGATGCGCTGAATCTTTTCGGAGCAAAAAAAATTGTGGAAAATGAAATTGAAGTGCTTCATTCAAGGTCAATTATATCGCAGGTTGCCATGGGCCTTCAATTATATGCCCCGGTTGAAGAAAAGTCAGGTCTCCTATATCGTTCAGCTTATATAACAAGCCCGGTGATCATTTCTCTTGAAAAGCCTGATTCATTGAAAGAGGCTGACAGAATCAGGTTCAGCTATAATGAGGATTCCAAGGCTGTTATGATTGACGCAAAGGCCTACCCGCTGAATCAATGGGTATCATCTCCGTGGGGGAATATCCGCTTTTCGGAAAATCCGTTTTATGCAAAAACAGATCAACCAAAGCAGTTTTTCTTTTCTTTGGTGAACATGCAAAAAGTAGTGTATGACCTCCAGAATGCACTCGAAATATCTCCATCCAATAAATTATCAACGGTTATCAATATTGATCTGAAAGATGCAGTTCCCCAGCGTGGCGAAACGATTTTGAATGAGCTGATCAATGACTATAATAAAGCCTCTATTGACGACAAAAATACCATGGCCTCCAATACGCTGGAGTTTGTAGATAAGAGGCTTCAACTGATGGTAAGAGAATTAGATGCGCTCGAGACAGGCATTCAGAAATTCAGGACAAAAAACGGGGTGGTTGATATCAGCCAGCAGAGCAGCCAATACCTGCAGAATGTGGGAGAGAATGATCAGAAACTAAGCGAGATGGATGTGCAGCTTTCCGTTCTTGACCAGATTGAAAAATATATTGAATCGAAAAATGGCCAGCCTGGCCTTGTGCCAACAACTTTTGGAATCACTGACCCTTTGCTGACACAATTGCTTGAAAAATTATACGACTCGGAAATTCAATATGAAAAACTGAGAAAGACAACCGCTGAAGACAATCCAATCCTTGTGTCCATAAAAAACGAAATCATTAAGATCAAGCCCAGTATTCTTGAGAACATAAAAAGCGAACGCAAAAGCATTGAAGCGGCAAGAGATAACCTGACGGGAACAAGCAACAGGTACAATACGATGCTGAATACGCTTCCCGAAAAGGAAAGGCAATTGGTAGAGATCAGCAGGCAACAAACAATTAAAAACAGTATATACAGTTTCCTGTTGCAGAAAAAAGAAGAAGCTGCCTTGTCATTCAATGCTGCAGTCTCTGACAGCCGACTTATTGATAAGGCAGAATCCTCTATCAACCCCGTGAGCCCCAAACACTGGATCGTTTATCTGGTTGCGATACTATTTCCATTCCCCCTGCTTGCCGGCCTGATCAGCCTGAAAGAAATGACCAATGGAAAGATTTTATTCAGGCGCAGCATTGAAGAGTTCACAGTGATCCCGGTAATAGGCGAATTGGCTTATGATAATTCAGCGCAGTTATTGGTTACAGAAACCAGCGAAAGAACGCTGATCACAGAACAGTTCAGGAGTTTGCGCAGCAATATAGGGTCTCGTTTATTAAAACAAAAGGGAAAGAAAATATTGGTTACCTCTTCTATCTCCGGAGAGGGCAAAAGTTTTGTTGCCTGTAATCTCGCCATCATTTTTGCACAGGCAGGCAAAAAAGTGGTTTTGATTGAGGCTGATATGTACAAGCCCAAAATCAGCCCGGTCTTTCATCTGAAACTCAATAAAGGGCTGAGCGATCTTTTGAATGAAAAGCCTGAAAACATGATGCCGGGTTCTTCAATTCATGCTACCAGCCTGAGCGAAAATCTTTTCATCATTCCTGCTGGTGAAGTACCTTCAAATCCATCAGAACTCTTGATGAAAGACAATATAGAAATATTGATGAAGGATCTGGAAAACGTCTACGATATTATTATCATAGATGCAGTTCCTGTAAACCCGGTAGCTGATACATATATGATAAGCAGGTTTGCAGATATCACGCTGTTTGTTGTTCGCCATGGGGTCACTCCCAAAATAAATATCCAGGCTCTTGACGAAGATATGGAAATGCAAAGCCTGAAGAACATCAATATCGTCTTCAATGGCATTAAAAAAAGAGGTTTTGGCACAACCGGATATGGGCAGGCATTTGGCTATGGTTACACAAGCAATATCGGATATGGCTATTATGGCAAAGCCAGCAAAAAGAAATCTGCTGCCAAAGCGTGACTGATTTGAGGCCCTGGTAGGGAACTTGTTATTGAATCCCGGTACACCCATTTTTATTATGGGAGTGGATTTGCGAAGCTGTGCCTTCTAAAGACATTCCCAGATAATTCGACTAAAACTATGCAAGCTTTGAAAAAATGGCATGTTGTTTATACCAGGCCCCGTTGGGAAAAAAAGGTAGCGGATCTGTTATCAAAAAAAAATATTGACAACTATTGCCCGGTAAACAGGGTTAGCCGCCAATGGAGCGACCGAAAGAAGATCATATTGGAGCCATTGTTTACTGCTTATGTATTTGTGAACATTGATGAAACAGCACAGCCATCTGTTCGGGATACAAACGGGGTGATCAATTTTGTGCATTGGCTTAATAAGCCTGCTCTTATCAGGGACGAAGAAATAGAGGCCATCAAACGATTTCTGAATGAATTTGAAAACGTGCATCTGGAAAAAGTTCCGGTGAAGCCTAACGATGTGGTTAAAATAACAGGCGGTGCTTTTATGGAACAGAAAGGCCTTGTCGTTTCTTTGAAACACAAATCCGTAAAAATCCTTTTGCCCTCTCTGGGTTACATGATGTATGCAGAAGTCAAAAGGTCAGATATTGAAGTTGTAAAGACAAGCATGATCCCTTATCCTAAAACCGGCAATTGAAATCCGGGTAAATAGTTTATGGGCCGTCATATTTATAACACAGGCAAATCCTTTTGGTTAATTAAGAAATATGATACGGTTGAGCAGTTTACACGACCAAATACAGGTAGCGGAAAATTTTTTTACTCTTTGCATTAAAAAATGCATTCAACGCAAAGGCTTGGTAAGAAAGTACAACGCATAGGCCTCAAAGTTGTATTAATGGCTTTTACAATTCTATTTTAAACAGCTTCTCAGAGGCTTTTATTTCTTTTCAATGAACCATTCTATTCAGCTATGCTGCTATTAATTGCTTTAGCTGGCTTCACGTTATTTTTATTCTTCCTTTTTTTTATCTGGAATAAATATACAAGAGCATCCTATCTGCTCTTCATTGTATATTTCTGCCCCTTAATGAGCCTGGGTGTAACCCCGGAAGCATTTGGAGGTCTAACCGTGTTTGATGCCTTGTGTTACTTTGGGTTTGTTTTCTTTTTTAAAGATTTCATCATCATCTCAGGAAAGAACCGGATATATATTTCTTTGTTCTGTATTTTGATTTTTATTCTGCTTATTGGCAGCCTTCACTCTGATTTTGTTCAGCACTCGCTGATAAGCATGCTGTCTGTCTTCCCGATCTTCATTTATGCAAGGCTGCTGACCAAAGAACTGGCATCGAATCCTGATCTCAGGAATAAACTGATACGGGGCTTTAAGCTTTCATTTTGGATAGCCGCGACTTTCATTGCGATGCAGATACTGATTGGCCTGAAATTCACTTTCTATAAGGATCTCAACCCGAATATCACCACTTCCGACGGCACAAGGTACCCCGGGTTTTTTGCTGATGCGCAGGTAAATGCCCAGTATCTGGGCATGTTGAGTTTTTTATTCCTGATCAACTTTAAGAATATCAAAAAACCTGCTTTGGTAAACTTCGTTTTATTCAGCCTGGTGCTGACAACGCTTTTTTACTCAGGCGGCCGATCGGCTTTTTTAGGACTGGGCGCAGGCCTTTTTTTCCTTTTGTTATTTTTTGGCTGGCGGCTAAAATATTTTATTATTTTTTCGGCACTGGCTTTCGTTGCTGTTATCCCCTTCTTGAAAGATTCATTTGTACTTTTTCAAAGGTTAGACAGTTTTGACGATTCTTATCAGTTCCGGGCCTATATCTGGAAAGAAGCATATGAAATTTTCACTAACCATCAGGTTTTGGGAATCGGTTTTGGCAATTACAAAAATTATGTTGAGCGCTATTCTGCTGACCAGTATTATGTGCTTGCAGATGGCGGGATATTGATGCTTGACCAGCCTGAAAATGGATATTTGAAAGTTTTAACTGAAGCTGGTTTTTTCGGTTTCATCATTTCATTGTTGCTTATTATCATCCCGATCGCAAAAGCAGTCTATTTTCATTTCACACTCAAAAAAAATTATCTGATACTCTTGTTTACAGCATCCATTATTTGCTGGCTTGTTTCATTCAATTCGCTTTACACATTGACTGACAGGAGAATTGTTATTTTATTGGTTTCATTAATTTGCTTTTTGATCAAAGGGTATAGCAACAGGACAATCCAATATGAACAATGATTGCAATGCGAAACCGGCATCATTATTCTCTCTTTGCATAAGGCAGATTTGCAGTAATTTATTATGAACATATTTCCTTTAAAAAAGATTTTTTCATTGCGCAAGTCGAATCTGGCCCGCAATAGCTTTTGGGGCATAGCGGCAAACGGGTCCCAATCTGTATTGATGAGTTTATTCTATGTGATCCTTGCAAGAAAATATGCCGTATCCGAATTCTCTTATTTTCTGATTGCCAACTCCGTTTATCAATTTCTTGCAACCATTTCCAATCTCGGGCTGGGCCAATGGTTCACAAGAGAAATTGTAAGCGTTCCCGGCCATGAAGAAATAGTGAATAAATTTTTGAAACTGCAGTTCTATTCGGGCATTTGCTTTTATATCGTTAATTTCTTTCTTGCCTTTGCATTGTACAGCAGCCATGAGATTCGTCTTTTAGTAATTCTATTGGGGATCAATATCGTTTTTGACAATCTGATTTATGTGATCAAGAGCCTGAACATTGCAAGATTTGAACAGAATATAACTTTCAAAATTATCATATTGGATTCATCTCTTAAGTTCCTGATGGTTTTTCTTTTGCTTTTTCATTCCTTCTCTATCGTTGTTTTATCGACCGGTTTGATATGCATCAGGTTTCTTACACTGAACCTGTTTTTGAAATACGGTTCCAGAAAAGCCATTAACCTGCGGTTGCTTTGGGCTTATAAAATATCGCTCATCGAAGTGAAGAAGATTGTGCTTGTCAACTGGCCCTTTCTCGTCATCAGCAGCGTCTCTATTATTTACTGGCGGATCGGGAATATCATTATTTCAAAAACGTTGTCTCTTTTGGACGTTGCGGTATATGAAATTTCTTTCCGGGTATTTTCTGTAGCTCAGGTCTTGCCGCTTATTATTTCTTCATCCCTGTATCCGCATCTGATAGAACTGCATAACAGTGGTGATAAAATAAAATTCAGCGCATTCTACAAGAAGTATTTTTATCTCTTCTGGATATATGGCCTTTTCATGTACACATTTATTTATTCTTTCGCAGACAAATTAATACCCTTTGTTTTCGGCCATAACTATCAAACCACGCCAGCATATGCCAAAGAAATGTTTCTCACCATATTATTGTTCCCAACTGGTCTTCTTCAGGCCATCATGCTCACGTCAATGAAACTGGAAAGGATAGATATGGTGATCAATGTAATAAGCCTTGTGGTGAGCATTTTGCTGATGGCGATCGGGCTTTCCTTTGTGAAATCGCTTTCTGTGATCAATATTTCCATTTTTATTTCTTTTCTCGTTTTTCATATTTGCCAGGATTACTTTCTGATCAGGAGGGGTATTGCAACGGCCAAGCACGTGATTGGGTTTTATTTATTAAGCGCAGGCTTTGTAACAGGATATATTTATCTTGCATCAAGATTTTCAGGGCAAATACTCTTTTTTCTGGTTTGGAGCCTGATAACAGCATGCATCCTGTTGGCATTATGGAAAAAAACACCAAAACCAGGGCTGTCATTATAAGCGGGAATAACTGATCATACCTGATTTTTGTGTCTACATCGAACAGTGACCTTTTTTGACGCAGACACATTTTCCTGAAAAATAATCACAAAACGAAAGCTCCTTCATAATATCGGTTATCCATGACCGTAAAACTGCCAATAGCTTCAACGATTGCTCCGTGGTTTAAAATTTTCTATTAAATAGCATGTATGAATAAAATCTATCTGTTTTCTCTCCTGCTGCTCGCTTTATGCCTGACCTGCAGAAAGAAAGGTGAAATGCAAAACAACAACGGTGGCAACAGCAATCAATTTGTTTCGGTAACTACCCAGCACAATGACAATAACCGAACCGGGCTGAATAGCCATGAAATAAAATTAAACACCAAAAATGTAAATGCGCAGCAATTCGGCAAACTGTTTGAGCTTGCCGTAGATGACCAGGTTTACTCACAGCCATTGGTCATCAGCAATCTCGCCATCAACAGCGCAACGCACAATGTGGTTTACATTGCCACCACAAACAATTCAGTTTATGCTTATGATGCAGACAATGGATCTCTGCTTTGGCAAAAAAATTACACGATTGCAGGCATGAGGCCTCCCACCAATACAGATATGAGCGCAATCGGCGCCTGCAGTTCCGCTTATTTTGATTTTACAGAAAATATAGGGATAGTTGGTACTCCGGTAATAGATTCTGCTGCGCAGCTTATGTATTTCGTTGCACGCAGTACGGATGGAACGACTTTTGTCCAGCATCTCCATGCAGTAAATATTATCACAGGCGGAGACATAGCCGGAAGCCCGGTGCAAATCAGTGCGACATACAACGGCACCGGCGATGGAAGTGTGAACAATGTCATCACCTTCGACGGGCAAAGGCAAAACCAGCGGCAGGCACTCACCCTGGTAAATGGGAGGGTTTATGTCACCTGGTCATCGCATTGCGATCTGGCTCCCTACCATGGATGGATACTGGGCTACAACTCAAAAACATTGCAGCAGGAGATAGTGTACAATAACACACCCGATGGAAGCGACGGGGGGATTTGGGAAAGTGGTCAGGGCTTAGCCGCCGATGATGCAGGGAACCTTTATGTGGCAGCAGGGAACGGCACGGCAGGTGTTCCCGGAGATCCAACGAATTTGCGTAACAGGGGTGAGAGCGCAACGAAATTATCGGTTTCCGGATCTACCTTAACTGTTGCCAGCTATTTTACCCCATATAATTTTGCATTCCTTGATTCAGTTGATAATGATTTAGGGTCTTTCGGCTCTTTGCTGATCCCCAATTCCAATTATTTTTTTACAGGCCGCAAGGGAGGTGTATTTTATTTATTGGATAAGGATAATATGGGAGGATACCTGCCTGCATCCGATCCGGCACATCAGGTCCTTGCGCTTAATCTGAATGATGAACACTGCCAGGGTAGTTATTATAATGGAGCGGCTAACGAGTATGTATATGCATGGTCGGAAAATACCAGCCTGCAGGCATTCCCATTCAATCGAAGCACGGGCATGATTGATGTAAATAATATCCTTGTATCTTCTGCGAGCGGCCCTACTGGTGGAAGCGGCGCTGTGACATCCGTATCCTCAAATGGCAACGCAGACAGCACGGGTATTTTATGGGCTGCATTCGCAACCCCCGGATGCGATGCAGGACATGGGGCATGCCCCGGCGTATTGTATGCATTCAGTGCAAGCAATATCACCACGCAATTGTGGAGCAGCCTCGGTAACCAAAGCGATGCGGTGGGCAACTATGCAAAATTTTCATCACCTACTATTGCCAACGGGCATGTTTATCTTGCAACATTTTCAGGGTATGTGGATGTGTATGGCCTAAAATAAATGCGATGGCAGTTGAATGAAATTAAATAGAAGCAAGATGATGTGTCCGGATCAAATATAAAAGCTGGTGGAAAAACAAATCAAAACTAAAATATCATTTTTCCAATTTGTGGTGCAAGACTGGAAAATCAATAATGGAAACCCTAAGGGCAGGATCATTTTGCTACTTTTCAGGATAGCAAATTTTTGCTCGACAAGAAAAATATACTACTACTTTGGCTTCCCGTATCTCTTGTTCTACCGGTTTTTTGTAGAATGGCTATTCAGTGTTGAAATTCCGTGGAATGTAAAAATCGGCAAGAACCTCACATTGTTCCACGGCCAGGCGTTGGTGATGAACAATAATGTAGTGATAGGTGAAAACTGCACCCTGAGGCATTGCACCACGATTGGCAACAAGCAATTAAATGATCACAGTTTCAGCGGATCGCCTGTCATAGGTAACCATGTTGATGTGGGCAGCAATGTATGTATTATCGGAGATATTACGATAGGAGACAATGTAAAAATCGGATGCGGCGCTGTAGTCATCACCAGTATACCTAAGGACCGAATTGCAGTTGGCAACCCCGCTATCCCAAAGATTCCAAAGCAACACCTTTGAACTCATTCGCCGCTTTACGAAAAAGCCCGCGGATTATCATGCAATTTTTCATTTGTATTGCTATATCGACAAAATAAATACCAACTTAAAAATTTTTCTGAATTTTCCTGTAAATGAAGATACTTATCGGGATTAACCCTAAAAGCCATCTGCTGCTGGCAAATGATGAATTGAACGGACTGAATGAAATTGGATTTGAATGCAGATCAGTGCGGTTTGGCCGAAAGGATTTTTCGAGTGGCTTTATGCTACGGCTATTTGATGTTATAACAAATGCATTTAGTATCATTATTGCTTTATATAAATTTTCTCCGGCTATTCTATATTTGAATTCAAGAGTAGAGCCGATCGCTGCAGTACGGGATTTTATCACTGTGTCCCTGATAAAATGTTTTTATTTTAAAAGGTTAAAAGTGGTGATCAAATCGCACGGGTCAGAACCATCTGTGCTGATCAAAAATTCTTTTTTGTACAAGCGCATCATGATTCCGTATTTGTCAAAACATGTTGACGCATGGTTTTTCCTTTCTACCGAAGAAAAAAATATTGCAGGCAAGTACGCCCCGGTGCTGGCTGATAAGATATTTGTTACCGCTAACATTATAGATCCCTCACGATCAAAGCCTTCTTCTGAATTCAGAAAAAAATATCATTTTTCTGATGACAAAATCAAAATTTTGTTCATAGGCAGAACCATTAATGAGAAAGGGGTCTTCGAGTTTCTGAATAGCATCCCGCTGACAGACTGCAGTGACCAATGCGAATTCATTTTTGTGGGTGACGGCCCATGTCTTCAAGATCTGAAGGAATTGGCCATTAAAAAAGGGATAACCAGCTATGTGAAATTTCTGGGTTGGTTCGATGAGCAAGAGGCAGACAATTTTTACGCCAATGTGGATATTTTCGTCTTCCCTACATTTTTTGACGAAGGGTTCCCGATGGCTCTTTTTAAATCGGTAGCTGCAGGCCTTCCTGTCATTACCACTAAAACACGAGCTGCAAGTGATTATTTGAGTATGCCAGAGAATGTGCTGTGGGTGGAAGCAAAATCTGAAAAGCAGGTAGCAAAAGCAATTGAAGAACTGGTAAAAAACGAACCACTCAGAAAGTCCATGTCAGCTAACAATATCCTGTTAAGCAAACAATTTTCAAGAAATAAAATATGCACTGAAATGGGAAAGGTATTTGCATCCCTTACCTGACCGGCATTGCATCATCTATTTTTTTTAAACCCTATGCTTCCCCTGCTGAAATCATTTATCACTACATCTTTTAGTAAATAAGAATATGCAAAGAGGCAAACTTATTCATTTCGACCTGTCCCTCGGGAGTTATTCATCATTCATCACACGGATCGTCGGGCTTGCAAAAAAAAAATCTTCGTACTATGTATGCGTGGCAAACGTTCACATGTTTGTTGAGGCATATCGCGATAAAGGCTTTTGTAACGTCATCCACGATGCAGATATCATAACGCCCGATGGGATGCCTTTGACCTGGGGAATGCGTTTATTATATGGTATCCAGCAAGACCGGGTAGCCGGAAGCGATATCTTGCCCGACTTGCTGCAACAATGCGAAGCATCCGGCCTGTCGGTGTTTTTTTACGGGAGCTCAAAAAATTATTGGATGGGACTTCCGATTTTTTGAAAAATAAATATCCCGATTTGAAAGTAGCCGGGCTGTATAGCCCTCCCTTCAGAGAATTATCGGAAAATGAGACACAAGATGCGATATCAGCAATAAACGATTCAAATGCAAATATTGTAATGGTTGTGCTGGGTTGCCCGAAACAGGAAAAATGGATGCATGCAATGAAAGGCAAAATCAATTCAATCATGATAGGGATCGGAGGTGCACTCCCATTGCTGATCGGTGCTCAAAAAAGAGCTCCCAAATGGATGCAAGATTACGGGTTAGAATGGCTCTTCCGGCTGTCAATTGAACCCAGGCGTCTGTTTAAAAGGTATGCTATCACAAATCCGTATTTCATTTTTATAGTATTCAGGGAATTTCTTCGAATAAAATTGCTGAAAAAAACAGCATGATTTTACAAAAAGCATGCAAGCCATCGCATTGTATCTCAACTGCCTGATGTCTGGTATTTCATTGATTACCCCTCGAAAGTAATCGGTTCGATGCTCATTTTTCTAAAACCCATCTTAACGGCATTTACTTTAATAATTATAGCACAAGCTTATGAATAAAAAATTTATGCTTTCAATGCAGGCGCTCCTGGTTGGGCTGGATATTTTGTCCCTCAACGCTGTTTTTTGCTCTGCCTGTTATTATTATCAGGAGCATTTTATCCGGGGCTTCTACTCCCAGTATGCATTTTTTATTGGGTATTTAAATATTATCTGGCTGAGTGTTGCATTGATTGTGAATGAGTATCACGAGAAAAATATAGTCTCATTTGAGCTCTTTTCCAGAAGGTCAATGCATGCATTTATTTATTTCCTGTTATTGAGTATCGCTTATCTGTTTTTCTCTCATCAGTTTTTTATCTCAAGGACATTCACTATCGTGGTCATGCTGAGTTTTGCATCGGCTCTGTTGTTCAATCGTTTTCTGTATCTGTTTATTTTCAATTATTTCAAAAGAAACGGCAACTTATTGAACAAAGTAATTGTCATCGGATACAACAGTCTATCGAAAAAATTAGTCAGCTATCTGGAAAACGAGTTTTCAAACAAAAGCGTGGTAGGCTTTTGTGAAGAAGACGAAAATATTAATGAACTAACCAATTACCCCATATTGAGCAATGTTGGCAATGCGCTTGAAATGTGCCATCAATATGGCGCTTCAGAGATATATTCCACCATCGCTCCTGAGCAGAACCCGGATATTTATAGAATCATCAATGATGCCGAGTTGCATTGCATAAGGTTTAAAGTGATACCCGATTTAAAACTTTTTATCGCAGGATATGGCCAGGTTGATTTTTTAAATGAAATACCAATAATCTCATTAAGGCATGAACCGCTTGAGAACATGAGCAATCGGACCAAAAAACGGGTATTTGACATTGCTTTTAGTCTTGTTGTTGTCCTGTTGTTGTTGAGCTGGTTGTACCCCATTATTGCGTTGCTGATAAAGTTGAGCTCAAAAGGGCCTGTTTTATTTACCCAAAAAAGATCGGGCAGGGATAATAAAGTATTTAAAGTGTATAAATTCCGGACCCTGAAATCCAATGAAAGCGGAAAAGGTTTTAAACAGGTGATAAAGAATGATGAAAGAGTGCACAAAATAGGAAGGTTCCTCAGAAGGACCAGTTTAGATGAACTGCCACAGTTCATTAATGTGCTCCTCGGGCAAATGAGCGTATGCGGCCCAAGGCCTCATCCGCTGGCGCTAAACGAATCTTATAAAAAAATTGTAGATAAATATATGGTCAGGCAATTTTTAAAACCGGGCATCACGGGTTGGGCACAGGTAAATGGGTTCAGGGGAGAAATACAAAACATCTCAAAAATGAAAAAAAGAATTGAATTTGATCTTTGGTACCTTGAGAACTGGAGCTTATGGCTTGATGTTAAAATAATATTCCTTACGCTGTTCAAAACCATCAAGGGTGACGAAAACGCATTCTAAACAAAGCCAAACACCGCACCGAATTCCCTTTGACCAGAAAATTACAATTAAAAAAAACTGACAAACATCACTAATGGATCAGGGCATCAAGAAAAAGAAAATGGTTTGGGTCACGCCCGATAATTTTCTGGACTCAGATTTTAATCCTTCATTATTTCACTTGTTATTATCCAGCTTTGACATTAAATGGATAATCATTTTGCCAAGGGGCGAAAGCTTTTTTAAAGAATCGGATTTTGAAGAGCTTGCTAAATCGGAGGGAATGGAGATACAATTCATGTATCTAAGTTTTCGGCAAAGAGACCCTCGCCGGATATTTTTTTTCGCATCACTTTATCGCAAAATAAATATTGAGCCTTACGATTTATTGTATCTCAGTTATGGTCCCGTAGATCCTTATGCCATTCCTTTCTTTTGGGCTTTGAATAAAAACAAAACAATCTTTGCGGTTCATGAAGGACATGTGAATGACAATTTTAAGCTGCCTTTCCTGAGCAATATGCTGCTGAAAAACGTGTATCCGTATGCAAAATTTGTTCACCTGTTCTCACCTTTTGCAGCCAATGTTTTCCGGAAGCATTACCCCAAAGCCAGGATTTTTATGATCCCAATGGCTTTGAAATCTTTCGGGCAAAGCAATTTGGAGAAGTGTTCAGCGGTTGTCACTTTCTTGTCCTTCGGGAACATCAACCATGCAAAGAATATTGATTTGCTGATCGAAGCCGCATGCAATATTTATGAGCAGGGGCAAAAAGGATTCAAGATATCCATAAATGGCTACTGCGCAAACTGGGGTTTTTATCAATCCAAAATCCGGTATCCTGAAATTTTTGAGTGCGATATCAGAAAGATCCAAAACGCCGAGATACCTGATTTGTTCACGCGAAGCCATTATCTCGTGCAACCCTATCGTTCAACATCGCAAAGTGGCGTTTTGAAAATAGCTTTCAATTATAATTTACCCATTATTGCCTCGGACTTAACAGGTTTCAAAGACGAAATTGAAGAAGGCATCAATGGATTTTTATTCAAAACTGGTGATGTAAAAGATTTAGAAAGAATATTAATCAAAGTATTAAATGAACATGATAAAGAATATGACGCGTTGTTGGCAAACATGCGCAATCATACACGTTCGCGATATTCCTCAGACAGCCTGAATGCCAGGTACATTGATATGTTCACAGAGGTTAGTGTTGAAAAAAAATAACATCATCCGGGAATTGATTTCCAAATATTGTTATTAAAATAATTTAGTAGCTTCTTGCGTGGCCCGAAGCACCAGGTCAATTGTTAAAACTGTTCCTTCAATTTATCAATTTTCTTCAGAGCAAAAAGGCTGAGAATTTTATTTATGGCAAAACTGAAATTATGCATTGTAAATAGCTGCTCGATAGAAAAGTCTTACGGGGGCATTGCGCCATTCATGAAAAATCTGGATCCCTTTTTAAATGATGCTTTTGATGTCAAATATTTAGTGCTTCCTGATTTTCTGCATAACATACAATTTATACCCAGGCGCCTGATATTTATGATGTACATGATTGCCAACAGAAGGCGTTTAAAAAAATTTGATGTGGTTTTATCGCATGTGCCTGAAGGATCTTATATCGTTTCATACGGAAATGTTCCTTTTGTCCATATTTTCCATGGAAATTTTAATCCCATGTCACAGTCCCGCTTTTGGTACGGAAAATATTTTAAACGTGTATTTGAATTCATGGAACGAAGGATCATCAAAAAGGCAGCCCTCCTGTACACAGTTGGCAATGAAAGACCGGGCATACCAAAAATTTTTAACCCCATTTATCACAGTGTGAAAATAAAAAGCTTCGATTCGAAATCCGGGTTTATATTTTCTGGCCGGCTTGAAAAAATAAAAAACATTGATAAAATAATCAGGGTATACGCAAAACTGAGCCCTGCCATTCAGAAAGTCAATCCTTTATATATAGCAGGAATGGGCTCACAGGAAAATGTATTGAAAGAACTTGCAGCATCATTACCTATTCATGGCAATGTGTTTTTTTTGGGCAATTTAAAAAATGACGATCTGATTGAAGTTGATTCTTCAAAGAAGATACTCCTGATGGCTTCTTCGCAGGAAGGATTTCCGATGGCCATTGCCGAAGCCTTGTCGTTGGGAGTGCCGGTGATCTCAACAAATACAGGAGATATTCCACGATTTCTGAAAAGCAACTACAATGGGTTTTTATTACCGGTAATATTCAGCGATGATGAATATGTTCAAAGCATTGAAACAATACTGGGAGATTATGAAAGATTTTCAATTAATGCGCTTGCATCTGCTGCTGTATTTAAAGCTGATCGTGTGTCCGGCGCCCTGATAAATGATATTAATAAAATAATTTCAAAAAATTGAGCGTAATCGGTATTGATGTGGCAACAATTATTCCCGGCAAAGGGGGCACCGGAGGAGGGATATGGACCTATGCCAAAAATGTGCTCATGGCACTTGATGACCTGGTGGAAAACGAGTCAGGCATCAAGGTTAAAGTTTTTGTGAACAAAGCTTTTGATCTTAATCTTAAGCATATTGATGTCATTCGGACAGATTTGAATACAGAGCCTTTAATAAACCGCTTAAGGTATGTTCATCTGGTGCTACCCCGGCTATGCAAAAGATTTCATGTAGACGTTTTACATAAACTGGCTACCGAGGTTCCCTTTTTTTACAGAGGCAGTGTAATCGTAACGATACATGATTTCATGAGCGACTTTTATCTTGAAAAAGGATACTACAGAAATGACTTATTTGGGTTATTAAAATCTCATTATTTTAAATTCATTGAAAAAATTGCCGTAAAAAAAAGCAGGCTCATTATTGCGAATTCTTTTTCAATTAAGAATGAATTAACAGGAAAGTACGGCAATAAAAATGTGCGGGTTATCGGTTTGGGAAATTCTGTAAATGAAATCCCGGTTCCATGCAAAAACAAAAAGACATTGAGCTTTTATTGTGTTGCAGGCTATTACCCCCATAAGGGCCATTTGAATGTTATCAGGTTGGTAGAATTATTGGTTTCCAGATATCATCTCGATATAATGCTGCATTTCAGGGGAAACCCGGGCAATGAAAAATATTTCAATTCAATATTGGAAAGGGCAAAACAATCTTCCTGCAGAGAAAGGATTAGCATCGAAGGCTATGTTGCACAATGCTCCATATCTGAAATTTTTGCTGATGCAGATTTCATGATTCTTTTAAGCGAGTATGAAGGGTTTGGCCTGCCTGTGATAGAAGCACAGGCTATCGGCTTGCCGGTTATCTGCTCAGATATCCCTGTTTTGAGAGAGGTAAGTGGCGGTTATGCCTGCTTTGTAGATTTGAATGATGCAGAAAAAGCAGCAGGTATTGTTTATGATTTTTTAGGCAATGCAGCAATACAGCAATATAATATCGCAAATGGGATTGACCATGTGAAGCGGTTTCAATGGAGCAAGAATGCCGCACAACTTATACAGGCTTATAAATCTATATAATTATAAAAAAGAAGTTCGTTCTGAGAGTTAAATAATGAAATTATTTAAATTTACTTCCTTCATAATGGGAAAAATATGTTGCTCTTTATTTTGAATAATACTATTTACTACATCGTGAAAATGAAGAAAACATTTGATAAAATCCGCAACATATCCCTGATCATATTTCCTCTTTTTGCTATCCACATGGCAAGCGCTTCAAGTTATTATTTTTCAACTTCAAAAGGAGATGATTCGAGAACCAGCAGCTATGCGCAAAACCCTGTTACTCCCTGGAAAACGATTGATAAGCTGAATGCTTTTTTTGACAATCTGAAACCAGGGGATTCTGTGCTATTCCACAGAGGCGAAATTTTTTATGGATCCATCAATGCAAAAAGATCAGGCAGTTCATCTTTGCCTATTGTGGTGAGCTGTTATGGAACAGGAGATGCTCCTGTGATCTCGGCGTTTGCCAGACTATCTTCATGGACATTAAAAGCTGAGGGAATTTATGAAAGCACCTGCGCCTCATGCGTCGCAACAGACAATATTTTAATCATTAATGGAAACTTACAAACGTTAGGCCGTTACCCAAACAAAGGCTACCTAAGCTTTCAATCTCACAATGGCAACAAATCCATTTCTGATAAAACCCTTCCTGATTTTCCCAACTGGACAGGAGCTGATATAGTGATCAAAAAAAAGCATTGGATCATTGACCGGGGCAATATCACCTCTCAAACCAGTGGCATAATAAATTATGCAGGCGGCACTTCAGGCACACCAACAGACAATTATGGTTACTTTATAGAAAATGACCCCAGGACACTTGATCAATTTGGTGAATGGTATTTTGATTCATCTGCAAAAAAAATGCGGGTATTTTTTGGAAACGCAAATCCGAGCTTATATTCAGTGAATGCAAGCGCAGAAAATATACTCGTGAATATCAACGGTCAAAGTTTTATAGAATTTAAAAACCTTTTATTCGAAGGAGCAAACATCAACGCATTCCGGATCATCAACTCAAAAAACATCACTGTCCAAAATTGCAGGATCGATTTTTCCGGAACCGATGCCATTTATGCATCAGGATCCTCCAACTTGTCCATAGAAAACTCAGCCATTGATCATTCCCAAAATGATGCAATTACTTTAGACAGCATTTGCAGATCGGCCCGCATCAGAAACAATCTCATCAGGAATACCGCACTAATGGCCGGCATGGGCAAAAATGGGACCGGCACTTATCAGGCAATATCAGCTTTTGGAGAAAGCAGCATCATTGAGTATAATGAAATAGACAGCACAGGGTATAATGGAATCTATTTCGGAGGCAACCGATCAACTGCAAAAAATAACCTGATCCAATATTTCTGTATTGTGAAAGATGACGGTGCCGGCATCTACCTGGGCGATTGGTTTCCTTCTGCCGGAAAAAAAATAATCGGGAATATTATTTTGAATGGCGTAGGATCGCCGGAAGGTACAAATACCAGATTCCCGCTACAAGTTGAAGGTATTTATATAGATGATAACAGCGCTGATGTGGACATTCAGGCTAATTCAGTTGTCAACTGCCCGCACGCAGGCATTATGATCCATAATGCCCATAACATTAAAATAGAAGACAATACTATTTTCAATAATAGTATCCAATTATTGCTCCAGCATGACAATTTATGGCCAAACAGCCCGATAAAAGATGTCAGTGCCCGCAGAAATATTTTTTTCTGCGGGGCAGCAGGCCAGATTTGCCTGAGCATCCTATCGCCTGATGATGAAATCCGATCCTTCGGCATTTCAGACAGCAATTATTATTATCGTTCAACAAATGATGATGTTGCTATTCAGACGATGACCAATATCTGGACCAGCAAAAGCGCTGCTAAAAATTTTTCTGTTTCAGCATGGCAGACAGCCTATAATCAAGACCTGAATTCAAAAATGCCTGATTTGAAAATATCGGATGGAGCTAATATCCATTTTGAATATAATGCTTCTTTAAATAATATAGCACTTCCATTAAAGGGATACTACATCCATTCCGACAGCGCGGTGTTTGCAAATAAGTTTACGCTAGTGCCTTATGGTTCGGTGGTTTTTTTTAAAAATTGACTTAGTAGATTGCAGATGCTGTTTGATTAAAGCAACAGTCGCATCAAAATCTTATTTTCTCTATTGAAAATATTCCCCGGAAATACGAAATTTTTTTCTATCGTTATGGCGGCTGTTTTTGCCCCGCATTTGCTGTTGGCGCAATACGGAGGCTATACTCCAAATGCAGCAACAAACTACCTGGGGCCTAACAGCTTTCAAAGCATCTTTACCGACACCACATATAATGATGGTTCAATAACAAGTGCCGTTTCTGCAACAGTATATTTCTTCGGGAGCAAAGCAAATGCGCAACACCAGCTACTTGCCAATGCTGGTGGCGGCACTGCTAGTCAAATTGGCAATGCCGTTCTCAATAATGGCTCTGGCGGCTTAATGATCAACAACCCTTCAACGGGTTTAGAGATCATCACGAACTTTAATTTCAACGGACAGAATGCACAGGTAACCACACTCAGAAATGCCAGTGCCATATTGATCAATAATCTGCACATTGATGCTAATGCGGTTATTTCAGGGGCTAATGCTAACAATAACGTCAACGGATACCTGAAAAAAGACGGTGATGCGGCTGCGTTCATTTTCCCGCTCGCAGACCGGGCGGTTTATGCACCGATTGCTGTTGGCGCTATGGGTTCTGGCAACTCCCTTACTGCTGCGTATTACAATGCAAGCGGCAGCACAGCGGCAACGTTTGAAGGAGGGCCTTTCCCCATTACATCAGTTAGCACTGCAAATCTGACTGTAAGCCCTACGGAATATTGGAATATTAGTGCGACCGGGACTCCGGCAGCCGGCTTAACCCTAACATTTAATGGAGACTACAGTTCTGCTAACTTAGCTGCGCTGTTTATAGTTGGTTGGAATATTTCCGCAGGCCAGTGGGAACAAGTGCCTTCAGCCATTGCAACTGGGCTTGCACCGGGCAGCTCCATCAGCAGCACAGGAAATGTGAATCTGTCTACATATGCAGCGTTCACACTGGGTTTTGTTCCTCCACCAGTTGTAACCGCCACTGCAAATACTCCGGCCTGCGGTCAGATCAGCGATACCATCACTGCTATAGGTTCAAAGGGAACCCCACCTTATCAGTTCTCCATCGACGGCATTCACTTTCAAACCAGCAATATTTTCACCGGGCTTGATTCCGGCAACTACATTGTTACCATAAAGGACAGTTATGGATTAACGGATACGGTAAGTGTCATTATAAAAGGGAATTCGCCCGGGATCATTTTTGCAGGGAATGACACCAGTATCGCCATCAACCAACCTTTGCAGTTGAATGCTATTGATGTGGACAGTACAGGATATAATCAATTCAACTGGTCACCTGCTTATGGCTTGAACAATCCATCAATACAAAACCCGGTTGCTACGCTGGATAAGGATGTCACCTACACGGTAACAGCTATGGCACCAGATGGCTGCCAGGCAACAGCGGAGATAAGCATCAAAGTAGAACCCGGCCCTGCGATATATGTGCCTTCCGGGTTCACGCCCAATGGAGATGGCAGGAATGATATATTGAAAGCCATTCCCATTGGCATTCAGGAACTCCGGTATTTTGTCGTGTACGACAGATGGGGCCGGCGTTTGTTTTACACAAACAATGCAAGCGTGGGATGGGATGGCAAAATGGGCAGCAAGCTTTGCGACCCCGGCACTTATGTGTGGATGGCAGAAGGGGTAGCCCCTAATGGAAGAGTGATTTTCAATAAGGGGACTGTTGTATTGATCAGATAAAACGAATGCGCAACTGCGCTATATTTTATATAACTAATCTTAACATAAAAAATATGAGAAAAATAAAAAAAACCTTGTTGTGTGGCATTTTGTTGCTTGCCAGCCTGGCTGGCAGCACACAAGTAAAATTTGGGAACAACCCAACAACCATTAACGCCAATTCATTATTAGAATTGGAATCGACGAATAAAGGATTGTTGCTTCCACGGGTTGCATTGACGCAAACCACCTTGCCTTCCCCGCTTTCGGCCAATGTGCAGGGTATGACGGTATTTAATACTGCCACCATTAACGATGTTGCTCCCGGCATTTACTATAACGATGGCACAAAATGGCTAAGCGTAAGCTCAACAAGCTGGAGTCTTACAGGCAATGCGGGTACTACAGCAGGAATTAATTTTATAGGCACCACTGACAGCACCGATTTAGTATTCAAAATTAAAAACATTGTATCCGGATGGCTCAACAATCCATTGCTGAACACTTCTTTTGGGTTCAACTCTTTGCAGTTAACTGCAACAGGAAACGATAACGCTGCTTTTGGAACAAATGCCCTTACCTCAAATACCACCGGTGCACAGAACACTGCGATAGGCGCAGGAAGTTTGCAATACAGCACAACTGGCTATCTGAATACTGCTACCGGAGCATTGGCTATGCAGTACAATATATTCGGAGGGCTTAATACTGCTTATGGCACTCAATGCATGCAAAGCAACTTTAGCGGTACAAGCAATGCTGCTTTTGGCTATAGTGCATTAAATGTTAATCAGGACGGCAACAATAATACGGCTGTTGGTTCTTTATCAATGGGAGCTAACCTTCATGGCAGCAATAATGTCGCCATAGGATACCAGGCTTTGCAATCGAATATCACAGGCGCAAACAACACTGCATTGGGTTATGATGCCGGTTCCAGTCTGAGTTCAGGAGACAATAACATCGTTATTGGCAATAATGCACAGCCATCAGCACCAACCATAAGCAATGAGGTTACGGTTGGCAATGCTTCAAATAATTCGTACCGGATTTACGCTGCTGGCTGGACTAACGCTTCTGACAGAAATCTAAAGCACGGGATTAAAGAACTACCCATCGGCCTTGATTTTGTCATGGGGCTAAAGCCTGTTGAATTTATTTATAACAATGCAAGAAATGAAGCCAGGGCACTTGGTTTTATAGCTCAGGATGTGCAGAATGATATGGTGCAGAACAAAATGGACAAAAGCTATGAACTGGTAAGTAATCTGGATAATAAATATCTGGGCCTCAATACAACTGAGCTCATACCTGTTCTTACCAAAGCCATCCAGGAACAGCAAAAAATTATTGAGGACCAAAATCGAAGAATCGAGAAACTGGAGAAATTGCTGATGAGCAAATGACAGGAACCACCAAATTTAAAACTGCGCATTTCCCGCCTATTTGAGAAAAGCCAAACCATCGGGTAACCACTTCATGTTTTTAGCTTATGAAATCCAATGGCATCAGCCGAAGACGTTTTAGTAATCAGTATTCAATGACTACTACCACCGGGCCAAACCAATTTGGTTAATGAGTTCATTGTCCCCGTTGATGCATATCAGTTATCTATGGGTAAGATGGCAGTATAACAGTGGTATTGGAGGTTGCCTAAAAATGGAATTTCAAATAATCAGCGATCGGCTTTTTGCCGCTTTCGATGTATTTCTCAGCGGGTCTTTGCGGTTTAAAACACTTTTGCACCGCAAAGAATACAAAGGTTTTCGCAAAGCTCGCCAAGAAAGCAGCTTTTTATCCCTTTTTAGGCAGCTTCTGAGACGAACTACTCCTTAACTATCCTAAAAAAATCTCTTCGTTAGTTGCCTCTTTTATCTTAACCTTCCACAAAAATTTATTTTCCCAGTTTATTACAATTTTGCGGTATCATAAACCCACAAAAACAGGTCATTTCCGTATGGCCGCCGTATGGTTTCCGTATCATTTCCGTATGGAAACAGTATGAGAAGAGTATGGGAACAGTATGAGAAGAGTATGCCGACAGTATCGGCATAGTATGGCAAATATATAGCTGAGGTATATCTGAAGTATCAGAACAGTACCAACCCAGTATGGAACAAGTATCAGATGAGTATGAACGAAATATATCTGGCGCATTAGCGATTTGTATCGCACGGGACAATGGATACAAAGACACAACGAATCCTTTGCTTTGCGCCCGCTGCCTCCTTTGCGATCTTTGCGTGAAATTTTTTTAAGACTGCAGGCAAAACAACAAACCCCGCAGCTTTCGCTGCAGGGCCTGTGCATTTTGGTTTTTGTTTATTGTACTTTATTGTTTGATAAACTTGATCGTGTTGGTCTGGCCGTTGCCGAATATGCCTTTCACGATGTACACTCCCTTGGCAAGACCGGACGTTTGAAGGCTCAGGTTGTTTGTGCCCTGCATCACCTGCACAGTCCGGTGCTGGATTTCTTTGCCATCAATGCTCATGATCGCGAGCTCGATGTTCTGTGTGGATGAGGCTGATATGTTCAGCATCGCATCACCATAGACCGGGTTGGGCTGCACGCTGATCAGCTCCATAACATTCGCGCTGCTCACTATCAGTTGAATGTTCGAATAAAACACATTGCCGTTTTCATCTGTGATCTTGATGCGGTAGTATGCTTTGTTGCCAACGCTGCTGTAATCATTGTAACTATACGGCGATGAGCAATCAGATGCTGCACTGCCCGTGATGCTGCCGATGGCCTCAAAGCTGGTGCCATCATAAGAGCGTTCTACTGCAAAGCTGCTGAAGCTCACATTGCATTCCACTTTCCATGCAAGCTTGTTATAACCAACAGCTTTCGACGCTGTGAAATAATCCAGGATGATGGGCAGCGGGTTGCTGGTAGAACTGGTAGACCCAAGGGCAAATGGGCTGAAGGACAAATTGGAACCTGTAAAGGTTATTGAACCGCTGGTATTGTCTCCGGAAGTACTGTATGAACCAACACCTATCACATCCCAGCCATTGCTGAAATTGTAGTGTCCGATCGCAAGAGTGCTTAGATTGGTTACGTATGGATTGCCTCCACATGGATTGTTCTGATTCCAGTATAAGGTGACACTAGCTGTTCCCGAAAGGGTGCTATTTGTACTGGTCGGGTAAGTAGTCCCAAGGTCAAGCCTCCAGTAATCGCAAGTGCTCAAATTTTTAAGGGCTGTTCCGGTCACAAATTCAGAACCTACGCTCAAAGCGCTTGCCCTGAAATATTCCGCAGTGAATGTCTGACTGGTAGCTGGGTTTACGCCGATGGGCACATAGCCTGTTCCAGATTTGCCTATAGGGAAGGTAAAAGAACCTGTTCCTGTTCTTTGCACTGGGCCATTCACATAGGAAGAACTGTTATATGCTGTATTTGCCATAATAACAGAACCTGTGCTGCTTATTTTCAAGAGGTTGGTAGATGATGTTGTTAACAATCCATCGGTAAGATATAAAATTCCATTTATTGTTGCGCTTGCCCCAAGCGTAATGACTGCGCCTGTTTTGTTGATAGTGAGGTTGCCTAATGCGGTGGCAGAACCTGGCAACTCATTGCCTGTGGTTTGGGTCAGTACATTAGCACCAAGGTTAGTATAGCTAACGTTCACGGTGGCATTGAAAACAGGTGCAGCAGATAATGAACCGTTGTCTCTCACTAAGGTTGAGCCATTGCCCAGTGTCAAAGTACTGGAATTCGTGAACGTGCCTGTTTTCAGCAGCAATTTCCCAGGGCTGTTGATGATTGTCGCCTGGCTTAAGGTCACACCGCTGTTATTGTTAATAGTAAGGCTATCTGTTAAGGCTGTTGGCAGGGCGTTGCCTGTTGTTTGGGAACCTGAGCCATTATAGATGTAGTTGGCACCTGAATTAAAATTATAATTCCCTGTGTTCAAAATCACATTACCAGTGTTGGGGGTATAAGCACCATGATTATATGAATTCTTAGTTATTCCGGCAGCCGATCCCAATTGGATTGTACTTCCAGCAGAAGCGATAATTGAACAGCTTTGATCATCATCTGTGATTGCATAAGCGCCCATTATCAATGTGCCACCAGATGATATAATGAAACTACTGTAAGAATCCAATATCAGGCCTGATAGCAAAGTGGCAGTACTGGCGCTATTGATGTTAAAATCGATGCTTGATAAGCCGGCATTTGATGAAGACGTTATAGTTGGAGATGCGTTTAGGAAGTTTATTGTGCCATTAGGGTTATAGTATCCGGATACCTCCAGATCAGAAGATCCGGAAACCGAAAAACCGGAGCCTTTAAGATTGACAATTCCTGTTCCGCTTGCAGCAGGAGATGTTCCGGCGCCAAAGTCAAGTGTACTCCCATTAGATATAGCTAAATTGCCGGTTACATTAATGATGGGATTTGCAGAGCCATCAGACAATCTGAGGACGCCTCCGCCGGATATCACGAAATTGCCTCCAATATTTAAAGTGAGCGAACTATTGGTTGCAAGGCGAAGGCTGTTGCTTGTTGAAGGAGTGCTGAATGTAAAGGTCCCATTGATGGTAGTCAAGGCACTGTTCAGTTCAACATAACCACCGGTCATATTACTGCTCCATGTAAAGTTGCCAAAACTCTGGCCAAGGCCTGATGGCGCTGTCACCGTAATGCCAGTTACATTGCAGGTGGAGTTGGTGTTCCATGTTGCAGTCGGTATGGTACCGCCATCAAGTGCATGTGTATAAGTTCCGCCGCTGTTCACTAATAATGTTGAAGTATTTGCCCCGGTAATTGTGCCTGAATTAGTCAGGTTGCCACCAGAGTTGATATTGATGATGCCTCCGCTGACTGTTAGTTTCGACGAGGTTACAGAACTGCTTATGGTGATGCTGTTGCTTACCAAAATAGAAGCAGCAGTGCTTGTTGGAACAGCGGTAGCAGCGTACCAATTTGTGCCATCATGTGAGCCTTGCCATGTTGCAAGATACGTCCAATCGCTTGGTGCATTTGTTCTGAAGTAGTCGCCGCTCAAGTTATCTGTAAATCCACTTACTGTGAATGAATTGCTGGTTGCATGAATCGAACTGTTAGCTGCTGATGTGGCAGTGATGGTTTGGTTAGAACCTGATGATGTTACCACAAAATTGCTGACAGTAACAATCCCGCTGGCATTAAGTGTTACGCTTGCCGGAGTGATTGAACCCGCTGTAGTAGTCATATTTATAGTTCCGCCGTTAACCGCATTGCCATAGGCATCTGTACCGGTGATGGTAACCGACGGGGCGATGCTCGCATCAACTGGTTGAGGGCTGGAGACATTGCTGATGTTTAATGCTGATAACGAACCGGCATTTACTGTGAATGTATTGCTTGTTCCTGTTGAGCCGGATGTTGCGGTGATCGTTTTGTTAGATCCTGCCTGAGTAACAGAGAAATTTTGTGTAAGCACACCACTTGCAAATGCATTTGATGTGGCTGGGCTGATTGTACCTGCATTGGTGGTCAAATTAACGGAAGAGTTAAATGATGTAACCGTATTGCCGTAGGTATCTTGTGCAGTGATTGTTACAGAGAAAGCAGCACCTGCAGTTTGTGTCCCAATATTTGAAAATGCGAATTTAGCAAGAGAGCCAAATGTTGCATTTGCCGTAAAGGTCAGCGGAGAGCCAGTGAGGCCAGTACTCGTCGCCGTCAGGGTATTGCTTCCAACTGTTGACCCGAGCGTCCAACTCGTGACTGTGGCGATACCGCTGCTGTTCGTTGTGAGTGAAGTTATTGGCGATACCGTGCCACCGCCGCTTGCTACTGCGAAGGTCACGCTTGCACCGCTCACTACATTGCCGTACTGGTCTTTAACCAATACGCTTGGAGCTGTAGCCACTGCCGTACCCACAGTCGCCGATTGGCCATTGCCCGCATTGATTGCTATGGTTTTTGCCGGGCCTGCTACTGCTGTTGCCGTAAAAGTCAACGGAGAGCCAGTGAGGCCGGAGCCTATTGCTGTCAATGTGTTGCTGCCAGATACCGTTCCAAGCGTCCAACTCGTGACTGTGGCGATACCGCTGCTGTTTGTTGCGATTGCCGTCGCAGGCGATACGGTACCCCCGCCTGTCGCCACTGCGAAGGTCACGCTTGCCCCGCTCACCGGATTGCCGTACTGGTCTGTGACAATCACGCCCGGTACTGTTGCCACTGCAGTGCCTACTGTCGCTGACTGTCCATTGCCAGCATTTATAGATATATTTTTCGCTGTTCCTGCTACACTTGCTCCTGACAGAGCAATTGTTGGAGGCGATGAAACACCACCTCCGCTAAAAGTGATATTGCCCGATGATGCTCCGGCAGTAGTTGGTGCAACAAACCTCACAGAAACTGTTGTTGAAGAAAGAGTGCTGCCCGAATAAGAAATTGAATAGGTAGAGCCCCATGTAGTACCATTTCCAACCTGAAAGCCCGAAGGAGCTGTTACAGTAATGGGACCCGCGGAGAGATTGGTACCTGATAATGCAAATGTTTGAGACGCAGAATTGGTTCCGGCAGTAACAGAACCGAAAGATAAAGTTGAAGGGGATGCTGATAGAGAACTATTTGCAGTTGCAGTGCCATTTACCACACAATTTGTTACCCCTAAACTATAAGGTACACCATGAAAAGGATTACTAACATAGTAGAAGACCACTCTGATATATATTGACTGCCCTGCAGTTGCTGATATACCTGTTAAACCAGAATATGTGATTGTATTGCCGTTATTGATATTATTGCTGGAACCTATCGAGGCGCTTGTGCTAAAAGTTGAACTGTTTGACCAATAAACTGCTACATCATCATTATTGTCATTTGTAGCAAATGTAAATTTGAATTGACTAATTGAAAAAGAATAGCCTGAATTTGGCGTTATTTGAAATTGAATATATGTATTTGAGGTAGATCCAGGAGAACTACTATTAGTTGACCATCCCGTACCATATATACCATAATTGGAATTATAATACGCTCCCGCAATTCCCGAACCTAAACTAGAATTGCCTGAAGAAAGCGTTGATGCAGCGATATTCGATCCACTGGAAGGATTTAGTGAAGCAACATCGCCACCTGAGGTTGTAGGTGCCCAAGTAACAGCATCAGTTTGCCCAAAACTTTTTTGGGAAACTGCAACCATCAGCACCAGAACCAGTAAGCTGGTAGCTTTTTTGATAAAGGGTAATAGAGTTTTCATTGTACGCGTTTTATATTAATATTTGTTTGCCTGGTACGGAGGGCTTTACAGGAGATTGATCAGGCGGTTTTATCGGAGGGATTGGGTACGTTTTTTTGAATGCTTATAGCTCGCATTATATGCTTAAAGGCTCAAAGCCTTAAAAACATTGGCATCAACAAAATAATACTGGAGGCTGATTCGGTAGGAAGGGATTTCAGAGTGTACGGTGGTGCAGTGCTGCACGGATAACCATTAAAGCCTTTGGCTTTATGTAAGCATTGGAAAATCTATAAGAGTGGATTTGGGAAAAGACAGATTAAAGAAAGAATCTGAGAGGTAAAACTAATATGCATTATTGGCATTTGCAATAGCACAGACAAAAATATATATTATCCAAGCCTTAAAACAGCGCAATGAAAGCTTTGCACCAATAAGTTATCGTACTATTTTTTTGCATTTTCTACCTCACCACAAAACTTTGTGTTTGCGTTTTTTGAGTCTGTGCATCTGTGGCACGCATGAAGTAAACGCCTTTTGCCAGCCTGTGGACGAAATCAATATGTACAGCACCACCTTTCATAAAATAATTTCTTTGAACCAGGCTGCCATCCGCAGCAAAAATATCTGCCTGCCATCCTCCGGATGAAGGTTCGTTAAAAATAATGTTTACAAAATTGTCAGCCGGATTGGGATATAAGTAGATCCCGGAATAATCAATATCTATAGTCCTGACTTCGGAATATTTTTTGTATCCATCTGCGTTGATCTCTTTAATGCGGAAATATAATATGCCTGATGTGCCGGCATCAATGGCGTAATTATAATTATAGTTGCCCTCACCGTTGCTGTTTGGAAGAGACGGCGTTGAAGCAATATCATTGAAAGACTTTCCGTCATTGCTTTCCTCAATTTCATAAGTGCGGCCAGCTACTTCATTTTCTGTGTTCCAGTTCAGCAATGCCTGCGTATTGGATTCTTTGGTGACGGTAAATGCAGAAATGTCTGAAGCCAGAATATTTGTGGTGCAATAATAATAAGTCATACTGATCTTCATCGTATCGCTGAATGAACTGCTCAGGCTGGGGTTGCTGCCGGAAAGAACAGAAGCATAGGTATATGGATTATCGTTAAAAACAACCCAGCTTGTTCCCAAAAAACCTGCTACAGCAGATGTGACGGAATCATTGATTACATAACCCTTCATCAATGAAAAAAATTGAGGCGACGCCACAGTGCCTGCGCCAACGGTATCCTGCCCTGCCTGCAGGCTGTAAGGGCCATAATCCTTCGGGTAAGCATTAGAAATGGGTGAGCCAAGAGCACTCACGGTAAGGTTCTCATTGCGGCCGGCAAGAACTATATAGGTATCGGCGCTCGCTCCCGCATTTGCCAATTGAAAATTCACATTTACTGAAATCTCGGAATGTATATCAACAGCCACCAGCGTTCCGATAGAGGGATCGAACTGGGGGAACACAAAACCCCATGAATTATTTCCTGTGCCATTCAAAGTAACATTATAAGAAATTTTATTGGGAGAGCTGCATTGCGCATGTAACTGCTGAGATGCTGTTGTTATGATAAAACATAACAAAAAAAACCGGGGTATAGTCAAAAGGATAACGGCCTTGACTGGTTTCATAAAATAGAACCCGTTAATATTGGATTTCTATTTAATAACTGCAAATGATGATTTATTATTGCGGAAATCCGCAAACTTATTTGTAAAACAGCGATTGATACAGGAAAACTTTATAGGCATTTTACATTAGCTGACTAACAAATTTTCAATTGATCTGCTATGTATGAAGAAGCACAAAAAAAGATGATCGCATTTGAAATGAATGGCAATTATGCTTTCAGTACTTCTCTGGCAATAACAATTTTCTGGATTTCAGATGTGCCTTCCCCGATGGTACACAGCTTGCTGTCGCGATAAAATTTCTCCACAGGAAAGTCTTTGGTGTAGCCGTAACCTCCAAAGACCTGCACGGCATCTGTTGACACTTTTACTGCTGTTTCGCTGGCATAATATTTTGCCATAGCAGCTTCTTTGGTCATAGGCATACCTTGATTTTTGAGATCCGCAGCTTGCAGCGTCATTAATTCGGCAGCCATAATTTCGGTAGCCATATCAGCCAGCTTAAAAGAAATGCCCTGAAAATTGGAGATGGGCTGGTCAAACTGATGGCGCTCTTTTGAATAGGCAACCGCTGCTTCATAAGCGCCTTTTGCAATGCCTACGGAAAGCGCAGCAATAGAGATGCGGCCACCATCGAGCACTTTGAGCGATTGTTTAAAGCCTTCGCCCACTTCACCCAAACGGTTACTGTCTGGTATGCGGCAATTATCAAAAATCATCTCCGCCGTTTCACTGGCACGCATACCCAATTTATTCTCTTTCTTCCCGCCCGAAAAACCTTTTGTTCCCCGTTCAACAACAAATGCAGTGGCGTTGTCTTTGCTGCGCGGTTCCCCCGTTCGCGCAATCACCACAGCCACGTCCCCGCTTTTGCCATGCGTTATCCAGCATTTTGTGCCGTTGAGCACCCATTCATTTCCATCCCTCACTGCAGTGCATTTCATATTGCCGGCATCGCTGCCGGTGTTTGGCTCTGTAAGGCCCCATGCCCCGAGATACTCTGCTGTAGCCAGCTTCGGAAGGTATTTTCTTTTCTGCTCATTATTGCCGAAATATAAAATGTGGTTTGTGCAAAGCGAATTGTGAGCAGCCAGGCTTAAGCCAATGGAGCCGCATACTTTTGCAATCTCCTGAATGATGGTAACGTATTCAATATAGCCAAGCCCCGCACCTCCATACTCTTCCGGTACAAGAACGCCCATCATCCCAAGCTTGCCCAGTTCTTTAAAAATATGCATAGGGAATTCCTGCGATTCGTCCCACTCCATCACATGCGGCTTGATGTGCTTCAATGCGAAATCCTTTGCCGTTTGAGCAACCTGCTGTGTTAATTCGTTTATTTGGAAATCCATGGAAACATCTTTTGGGGCTCGTTTAAAAAGAGCCAGGCAACAACCAAATAGGCCATTGCCTGGAAAATTGGCAAACAATCATTAGCAATCTATACTTCCGTTTTATTGCAACGGATAAACAAAGATAAAATTAATTTTGAAACAAACTAACGGTTGTTAGTTTTAAAAGGGGGCAACTATATACCAGTTGGGACAAGGGGTTATTATTGCTCTCTATTATCTTCAAATTGTTTTCTCTCTTCTTCCTGCTTTATAATATCATCTTTATCCACTAAGCTATCTATAATGTCCTTACCACTATCAGATTGCTCATATTCCGATATAAGACTATCAATAATTTTTGTCTTGCTATTTGTTATTAATTCACGTGCTGAAGATTGTTGTATATATCTTTCTGCTGCCTTTTGAGCGTTTTCTTTAGCCCGTTGCTTGGGAGCAACAAAAATTAAAAAATAAGCATAGATGGGAATAAGGCACAATCCAATAATTGGTATTACACGTTCAAGAATAATTTTCTTAATGCTCAATACAATTAGGAGTTTATTTTTTCTTTTCTTCTTTCAATTCGCGCAATGGCTTAACGCATACCTTCATCACATCCTCAAACGTTCCATTGATGGTTAACTTTGTATCGTATTTCTCAGCCCTCTTTTCGAATTTTATTGTTGAACTACTATTGTGCAGTAAGAGAAAAGCCGGCTTTTCTTCACAGCGAATACCACCAAACTTTTTCCTCGAATATTTCTTTGAAACTTTTATGTACTAATTTCTTTTTAGCTAACCCAATCTTAGCCAAAAAAAAATTTTGCTTTTGGTACAGGTTTATGCCGTCTTCTGTAAAAGAAAATATCTTATATACCTGATAATTTTTGTCATCTTTTGGGGGCGTCCATAAGGGGTTCTGACCTGCCGAATACAGTAAAATGGGTGTACCAAATTTTATCCGCCGGATATCGGTCATATCTATGATCTTTTCCCACATGAAGGTTTTGTTTATCAATGCAATATAACAAAAGCGTTATTTTTTTTGTCTATATGATTGTTATTCGCCGGTTAATAAATCAAATTCACCGACAGCCAAAAGAAGCTTCTTAAACTCTTTGAATGGAAAATAATTCATCTTTACAGCAACTTTATTACTGGCTTATTGGCCTTATATCATGAGATAATTAGATATTCTGTCAAAGATCTCAGGGGTAATGATGGCGATTTGCTTTAATTCATCAAGAGACTTGTACTCACCATGCTGCGTGCGGTACTGGACAATGGCATTAGCAATGTTCCATCTTATATAAGGATGGGCTTGCAAAGTTGCAGCATCTGCTGAATTGATATTTATTTTCTTCACAGGCCGGGTGCCTGTCAGTAAAAAAGGTCTTATTTTTTGAAAAGTAGAATCGGGCAAATTGTATATCTCGCTAATCTGGTCAATTGAATAAAACCCTCCAAGCTTTTCACGAAAACTGATAATGCGGCTGGCAAGCTTGCTGCCAATGCCAGGCAGCACCATGAGCGCAGATGTATCCGCTTCGTTCACATCCATTGGTTGCAAAATCTTTTTGCTTAGTGTATGCTCATGGTAGCCTTTGTTATTTTCGGTTTTGGCAATTTGAATAAAGGGGGATGAATTTTCAATCTTCACAAAGGGAAGCAATGGCTGATATTCATTCTCATGCAAGCCATATACTTTTTTAATGTCATCCGGCTTACGGAATCTGCCGCCTTTGGAAATATAATTTTGAATGGTGCGGATTGTTTTATCGCGCAGCCCCAATCTTTTCCAATCCGCTTCCGATGCGGTGTTTGGGTCAAAGTAGAAAAGCTCTCTCTCTCTTTTCGCCTCTTTTTTATGAACCGGCTCGTCATAATTTCTATTGTAGCCTTCATCGTTGTTCCCATTTTTCAGTGAATAACGGTTTGAATCGGTCTGCTGAACTTTTAACTGTGCAATCTCATTCCTGAATTGCTCAAACTCCCGCTGATTGTTTTTGTTTTTTTTAGATGAAAAAAAATAAGGCAGTATAAAGACAATGATAATTAGCGCCACCAGTGTTAATACACCTATTCGCTCTTTTTTTGTGAATGAAAAATATTCATGAAGTTTTTCTCTCAGCATAATAAAAATGGATGCCCAAATTAAGCATCCATTTTTTTATGAACAATACCACTTTATGGTAGCAATTATTACTCAAGCTATCAAAACCTGCATGTCATTTAACATGCTTCATAAACCAATAATTGGTATCAAGATAACGTATATCTCTCAAGGTCAGAACCACTCTGTTTTCTGAAACGGTTAATGATAATAATAAGGATAAGGCGGATAGCGATACCTATACCCTCCTGGTCGCGGTCTTGGGCGTGGCCTCAGTTCCGGCAATACCCTTCCCAAACCAATCACCAGCCCGGCATTCAGGCTGAACTGATAAATATCTGCATAGGCGGGGCTATTGTTACTGCCAACATAATATCCGCCTCCAGATCCGCTGACAGGTGCCAATAACTGAGCTTTGAAGCGAAAGCCAAACCTTGGGGTAACATATACATTCGTCCCTAACTGCAAGCCATAAGTAAATTTAGTATCTGTGCCATAACCGAACTCACCGGGGGTAAAAACTGATGCGCCCAGCATAGCTCCGATAAAAGGCCTGACTGGAGAACCAGGGATATTAAAAGTCTGCACCGGCCCGAACATGAAATAGTCGATTGCGAGATTTCCTTTGCTCAAAGGTGTTGCCTCACCATATTGGTATGCACCCGAAGTGGTACCCGTGTGATTATACAGTAGCTCAAGACCAAAGAGGCGATTCACATTGAACATTAGCGAGCCGCCATAATTCACATTCCCATCTACTTTGCCATAAGCATTGTAGAAATCCTGCCTGTCGGAAAATGTATATCCTGCTGAAGGCATCAGCTCAAAATAAGTCTGGGCAAAAGAAGCACTGGCAACAAGAAGCGCAAAGGCCGAAGTAAGCATCCATTTTTTCATACACTATCATTTTAAGGTAATAACGTTTGCAAAAGGATCGCGGTTGTTTTTTAATTGTTAATGACAATCAGCTATTACCCCGATCAACCTCATTAAGACTTACTGAAAAATTGAAAGTTTAAATGCTTATCTGCATGCCATCATATGCAAGCTGTATCCCTTTAGGAAGCGAATCGTTTATAACAGCATGCAGGCCTAATTGGTGGCTGATATGTGTGAAATAAGCGTGTGGGATTTTCAACTCATTAACCAATTGTATCGCTTCATCGAGATTAAAATGTGAAATGTGCTTCTCTTTTCTCAGCGCATTGAGCACAATAATCTCGCTCCCTTTGATTTTTTCTTTTTCTGACTCATCAACCCGGTTAGCATCGGTGATATAAGTGAATTTCCCGAAACGAAAACCCAGCACGGGCATCTTCATATGCCATACCTGCACGGGCGTGATGGGAATATCTCCGACCACAAAGGACTCTGAAGCAATGGTATTTAGTTTTATTTCAGGCACTCCGGGATAGCGTGTGTCAGCAAATGCATAAGGGAATTCACGGATGATCACCTCCTGTGTCATCTCATTAGCGAACACCTGCATGGGCTTCCCTGAAAAAAAATTAAACGCCTTCACATCGTCAAGACCAGCAACATGATCTTTATGCGGATGCGTAAAAACAACAGCATCTAACTGCTTAACCTGAGCACGGAGCATCTGATAACGAAAATCAGGAGTAGCGTCAATAGTGAGTTTGGTGGTGGCTGATTCAATCAGGATGCTTGATCGCAGGCGGTTATCCTTTTTATCCGCAGAAGTGCAAACTTTGCAATCGCATGCAATCATTGGAACGCCGCTGCTGGTGCCTGTGCCGAGTAATGTAATTTTTAAAGAAGGATAAATCACGCGCAAAAATAGGAAAAGCTAATTAGCTAATAAGCTAATTAGTCAATTCGATAATGTGCTAATTCAGTAATTCGGATACAACAACCAAGGCATTAGCACATTAGCTAATTATCGCATTACCTGCTTCATACTTAGCGATCACTTCATCGTACACTTTTTTTGTTTCGGGAGAAAACAATTCAATATTGATATTTAATTGCGGGATGATATCTATGAGTGTATTGATGCGGCCTTCCATCTGCAGAAATTTATTCAGCACGACCACTTTTCTTTCTTCCAGGATGCAATACCCACTTTGGAAATTGCCTCTTTCATAACGCACAATATATCCTGCTTCGTCTAATATCTTTTCTACTTTATCCAATGTTGCCTGTGTGTATTTCATACCCGAGACCCCGGAAGGAACTTTTTTATTAGCAGCAAAGCTAACTCATAGTTTAAGAAGATTCCTTTAGCCTGCCTCAATTTTTTCCACAACTCTAAAATTCTAACAACACTCCTCTTTAGGTGTTGGGAACTTTGCTTGTCATTTTAATTACCGGCACAATCATTTCTTCCATACTTACTCCGCCATGCTGAAAAGTATTGCGGTAATAGTTTGCATAATAATTGTAATTGTTAGGATAACAAAGAAAACCATCTCCTTTTGCAAATATGAAAGAGGAGTTTACGGTAGGAACAGGCAATCCTGCTTCACGCGGGTCGCGGAATGCCAGCACTTCTTTTGGCTCATAATTCAGGTTGCGCCCGTGTTTGTAGCGAAGGTTAGTGGTCGTTTGTTTGTCTCCGATCACCTTATAAGGTGTTTTGACACGAACACTGCCATGATCCGTTGCCAAAATGATATTGATTTTTTTATCTGCAATTTTTTTAAGCGCCTGGTGCAAGGGCGAATGCTCGAACCAGCTTGTGGTGATGCTGCGGTAACTGATCTCATCGCTTGCCAGTTCTTTCAGCACTTCCATTTCTGTCCGGGCATGCGATAGCATGTCAACAAAATTATACACAATAATATTGATATCGTTTCCCATCAGGTTATGGATATTATTCACAAGATCCTGCCCGGCCTGATGGTTGAGCACTTTGGTATAAGAAAACTTCAGGTTATCTTTCTTTAAGCGTTTCAACTGCCCCCTGAAAAAATCTTCTTCAAATAAATTTTTCCCTCCTTCTTCTTCATCGTTTTTCCATTGCTGGTTAAACTGTTTTTCAATTTCAACAGGCAATAATCCCGCGAATATCGCATTACGGCTGTATTGTGTGGCCGTCGGCAATATGCTGTAAATAGTGTCTTCTTCCAGAATGCGAAAGCTTTCTGCAAAAATGGGCTGTATCGCTTTCCACTGGTCGAAGCGAAGGTTATCAAGCAAAATAAAAAATGTGGGCACTCCTTTTTCAACATTCGGGAAAACTTTCGATTGAAAAAGCGTGTGCGAGAGAACTGGCACATTGGTGTTTTTCGGGTTCAACCATGAAGCATAGTTCCTGGAAACGAATTTGAAAAACTCATTGTTCGCTTCCTGCTTTTGGGATTGTAATATCTCACGCATCTCCGGGCTATCGCTTTTTTCCATCTCCAGTTCCCAATACACTAATTTCTTATAAATATCCATCCATTCCTTATGGTCAGGGCTACTATTCAGCGACATAAATAAATTGCGGAACTGTTGCTGGTAAGCGGTCGTTGTTTTTTCTGCAACCAACCGTTTATTATCAATAATCTTTTTCAGGCTCAGCAATACCTGATTGGGGTTCACGGGCTTGATCAGGTAATCCGTTATCTGGCTGCCGATGGCTTCGTTCATCAGGTTCTCCGTTTCATTTTTGGTGATCAGCACCACCGGCACCTGCTGGTTCATTTCTTTGATCTTAGCCAATGTTTCTAAGCCAGTGATACCGGGCATGGTCTCGTCAAGCAGCACTACGTCCACTACATTGTCTTTAACAAAATCAATGGCATCAAAACCATTTGTCATGGCATTCACTTCGTATCCTTTATTCTCTAAAAACAAAATCTGAGAATGAAGGCTTTCAATTTCATCGTCAACCCAAAGTATTTTTCCTAACGACATAATAGTTCATGATTTAAGATATACCATTCTGCATTTTCAATCACGTTAATCAGCATCTGATAATTCATCAACTGTGTGACCAATCATTCAAATTTAATTTATCTGTGCAGCATTACTAAATTTGCCAATCGTTTTAAAATGTTTTAACAAATATATACCACAAGCATGGCTGATGAAACACGCAAAATAATCAACGATCCTGTGTATGGTTTCATCACCATAGACCATCCCCTGCTGTTGCAGATCATTGCGCATCCTTACTATCAGCGCTTGCGTCGCATCCATCAAATGGCATTTGCGCATCTTGTTTATCCCGGAGCCGTGCATACAAGACTTCATCATTCGCTTGGCGCTTATCATTTAATGTGCAATGCATTGAGTGAATTGAAAAACAAAGGCATTGACATTACGCCAGAAGAAGAACTGGGCGCAAAGATTGCCATCCTGTTGCACGATATTGGCCATGGCCCTTTTTCGCATGCGCTGGAAAATATTTTGATAA